>ERZ1047472.1305-NODE-1305-length-19673-cov-59.361301_pt1 | contig 19673 bp, 20 predicted proteins | sample MGYA00383095_ERZ1047472 | MGnify/ENA primary metagenome ERZ1047472 (study PRJEB29581, sample SAMEA5548365) | metagenome | biome: marine; feature: coastal; material: water | depth 1 m | study: Short-term variability in the microbial, nano- and picoplankton... | reverse complement strand
CTTAATGTGCCAACTCCAGTGCGGTCACTAACCTCTTCTCCATTATCCATAATATAATTTAACGCATCTAAATATTGTTTCATTTTTTGCACCATATATCAAAATTTACGCCATCAGATACATCAGTCTTGGATAGAATAAATTTCTCTTTAATTAAATCACTTGGCAAAAAAGTGTCACAATTGAAGTTTCCATTAATGCGACTCAGATGAAATTCTTCGATAAAGTTAATTAGTCCTGAAATTAGTTTAGCACCACCAATAATCCAGATATTATTTATATCTTTTGTTGATGACAGTTTCACTTCAAGATCAGAAAATTTTATGAATTCATAGTCATCATATCCAAATTCTTGTTTAGATGTCGTTACTATTAAATTTTCCCTATTTGGCAATGGCTTACGTGGCAAACTATCCCAAGTCGATTTTCCCATTACGACAACACTGTTAAGAGTATTATTTTTAAACCATCTGAGATCAGCCGGGTTATGTGGCCAAGGCAAATCACCATTTTTACCAATTCCCCATTCATCGTCGCATGCCAGGATTGCTTTTATCATGTTTGTTTTACCTTATAAGTCTCAAAGCATTTAAAATTCCAATTGTTTATTTAAATAACAATTGATTCATTTCAGATCATATAGTGCATACTCTAAAATATGAACCACTATGTATCGCATTAAAGTCAATTTTATATTAATAAAAATGACTTTGGAGAAAATTAAGATAATTCGACTTTAATAAAAAAAAATTACACGTTATAAGATAAATGTCTCTTTAGGGACTATGGTAATAAACGCGCATGTAATAAGCGGATCGGACCCGGGGGCGGTACCCGGCGACTCCACCATAATCCATCATTTGTGGAGTTTGGGGTCGAAATAGGATCGACGGACGTCTAAAGATGTTAGCTTTTGCCCGGTGCGGTGTCGCTGTTATCGACCCATTTAAGCTAGTTGCAAATGACAACAAAGCACCGATGGCTTTGGCTGCGTAAGCGGTCCGAAATATTGGAACCTTAAGTCTTAGGCCTGCGGTCTAAGCGGGGTCCGGAGGTACCTGGCAACAGAAACCTCCACTTAATATTAATCATATAAAACAATAGTTTATATATTATAGCTAATATCTGCGCTCATCTCAAGCAGCCAGTAAATTCAATGAAATATATTTACCTTTTATATACTTAAGAACTCATTATTATAAGAATATAATATTTAGGAAACATAATTAATATGACTGATACAATTAACTACGCTCAGATGATGCAAAAAGCTATGCAAAGTCTAATGATTGATGTTCTTAAAAAAATATCAAAAAATGGTCTTCCTGGAAATCATCATTATTTCATTTCCTTTGATACTAAATTTGAGGGCGTAGTTGTAGCTGATTGGATTAAAGAACGATACCCTAAAGAAATGACAATAGTTATTCAGCATTGGTTTGATAACCTGGAGGTAAATGCTGATAATTTTTCAATAACTTTAAATTTTGGTGATAATCCAGAAAACCTAACAATTCCTTGGAATTCAATTTCAACCTTTGTAGACCCTTCTGTGGAATTTGGATTGCGTTTTGAAGATGAAACAAGTGAAGATATCGATACAGTCGAAGAAATTCCAGAAAGCAAAATGGTTATTATCGAAGATGATGATGAAAATAATGTTGCCGAAGTTGTAAGCCTTGATAGCTTTAGGAAAAAATAATTATCCATTTATTGTAATACTCTTACTATCTGCGTATAGAAAACTATGAACCAAACTGGAGAGAAGTCATGGTTGAAAAGCGTATAGAAACAGATAGCTTTGGTCCCCTAGAAGTACCCAATGATAAGTATTGGGGCGCTCAAACACAAAGATCAATAATGAACTTTCCGATTGGATGGGAGAAACAACCAGTATCAATTGTTAGAGCGCTTGGCGTAATCAAAAAAGCTTGCGCACAAGCCAATCATGATGCTGGAAAAATACCTACAGAGTTAGCAAATGCAATAATAACTGCAGCCGATGAAGTAATACTAGGCAAACTTGATGAGCATTTCCCGCTTGTTGTTTGGCAAACTGGATCTGGAACACAATCAAATATGAATTCTAATGAAGTTATTTCAAACAGAGCTATAGAAATTCTAGGAGGAGTAATTGGATCAAAGTCCCCTATTCATCCTAACGATCATTGTAATATGGGACAGTCATCTAATGATACATTTCCTACCGCGATGCACATTGCAACAGCAGTTTCAGCAAACAATATTTTAATCCCTGGTATCGAAAAGCTTCAAAAATCTCTAGCTAAGAAAGCAAAAGATTTCGAACATATAATCAAAATTGGCAGAACCCATACTCAGGATGCAACACCTTTAACATTAGGCCAAGAATTTGGTGGATATGCATTTCAATTAGAACAAGGCATTTCTCGCATAAAACATGCATTAATAAACATTTATCCATTAGCACAAGGTGGAACAGCTGTTGGCACAGGTTTAAATACATCAAAAGGATGGGATAAAACTGTCGCACAAAATATGGCTGAAATAACTGGCCTCCCATTCGTGACAGCTCCAAATAAATTTGAAGCATTAGCTGCTCATGACGCAATGGTTGAGATGTCAGGCGCTCTCAAAACAATAGCAGCGAGTTTATTCAAAATTGCTAATGATATCCGATTACTGGGCTCTGGGCCAAGATGTGGATTAGGAGAATTAATATTACCAGAGAATGAACCTGGCTCGTCCATTATGCCTGGAAAAGTAAATCCAACACAATGTGAAGCTTTGACACAAGTATGTGCTCATGTTTTTGGGAACGATGCAGCCGTAGGTTTTGCTGGATCACAAGGACATTTTGAATTAAATGTTTATAAACCTATGATGGCTTATAACGTCTTACAATCAATTCAATTACTTGGTGACGCTTCTGTTGCATTTAATGACAATTGCATTGAGGGTATTTTGGCTGATGAAGAGCGTATTTCATCATTAATGTGGGATAGCTTAATGTTAGTCACCGCATTAGCACCTGAAATTGGGTATGATAATGCTACAAAAGTAGCAAAAACAGCTCATAAAAACAAAACCACATTAAAAGAAGAAGCCATAAACTTAGGTTTTGTTGACGAGGCTACTTTCGATCGTGTTGTAAAACCAAACAACATGCTTGGACCAAAGTAATTTTTATAACAATAAAGTTGATATTTTAAATATATATTTACATCGATAATTAATGATTAAAACCAATAGGCCAAAAAAACATTCATTAACCCTTAAAGGGCATCGCACAAGTGTAAGCTTAGAAGACCCATTCTGGTATCAGTTTAAAAAAATTTCAGCCGAGAAAGGCATCGCACTAAATGTACTGGCTGCTGAAATTGATGACGCAAGGGGTATAGATATAGGATTAGCATCGGCAATCAGGCTATATATTCTCGATCATATAATCTCAAAGAAGTAATTAAAACTTAACCAATAGCTGCAAGAAATGGTAGATTCTCTAATAACCAAAAAGATATAACAGAAAAACTTCCAGTTATTAAAGTGATACCAATAACGACCAATAGAACACCCATAGAAATTTCTACTTTTCTCATATGACGCTTAAACCGCGTCATAATTCTTATTGCCTTGTTTATAAACACTGCAGCTAGAATAAATGGAACTCCAAGACCAACTGCATACAATGCCATTAATATCGAACTCCGCGCAAATGATGCCTCTTGTGCAGCCAAAGATAATATTGTGCCAAGTATGGGGCCAATACACGGCGTCCATCCAAAAGCAAATGCAAGCCCAAGTATGTATGCACCAAAAGCATTACCTCCACGGTCTCCAGCATCAACTCTCAAATCACTATACAAAAATGGGATTTTCAATACCCCTATAAAATGCAAACCAAACAAAATAATGACCGCACCTGCCACACGACTAAACCAATCTTGATTTTGAAGCATAAATTGGCCAAGTGCTGATACAGCAATTCCCAGCAAAATAAATACTGTTGAAAGCCCAAGTGTGAAAAATAGTGCACAAATCACAGTATGACGGCGCATATCCTTATTGTTTTCCATTTCTTGCATAGAAATTCCACCCATATATGCTAAATATGGTGGAACTATCGGTAGTACACACGGACTTAAAAAACTGAAAATACCAGCTATTAAAGCGATAACCATTGAAGGTAATAAACCAGCATCTATAATATCTATACCAAACATACTTAATAATACTCTTTTAAATGAAATTAACCACCCAATTTATGAAAACTATTTTAGAATTTTTAAAAATTTTAAGGAAACTTAAATATGAATTTTGATGATCATCTTAATGCAACTGGAGCGCTCTGCCCTATTCCAGTTTTGAAAGCACAAAAAAGATTAAAAAAATTAAAAAGTGGGGATATTCTAAATATATTAGCAGATGATCCAGCTGCTGTAATTGATTTTCCTCACTTCTGTTCTGAACAAGGCCATACATTAATAAAAATCGATGATCACAAGGATTTTAAAAGCTTCTTTATAAGAAAAACTTGAAATAATCACTTGTTTACCAATATTTTCACTATAAGGTATGCATTGTGCGCATACCTATGAAATACAAAAATTGAGAAAAGAAAATGGACTGGGATAAACTTAGAATTTTTCATTCTGTGGCAGATGTTGGAAGTTTAACTCATGCTGGAGATGTATTACATTTGTCTCAATCTGCAGTTAGTAGGCAAATAAGAGCTCTAGAAGAAAAATTAAACGTTACTTTATTTCATAGGCATGCACGTGGATTAATTCTTACAGAACAAGGTGAGTTATTATATGAAGCAACCTCACAAATGTCTAAAAGACTTGAAACAGCTGAAGCTAGAATCCGTGATAGTGAAGATGAAGTTTTTGGTGAATTAAGAGTAACAACTACAACTGGTTTTGGTACTCTGTGGTTGGCACCAAGAATTAACCGTTTATATGAACAGTATCCTGATCTAAACATTGATTTAATATTAGAAGAGCGCGTCTTAGACCTACCTATGCGTGAGGCAGATGTTGCTATTAGAATGAAAGAACCAAGTCAGGCTGATTTAGTACGCCGTCGCCTTATGAATGTAAAAATGCGCCTCTATGCCACACAAAAATACCTCGATAAACATGGCACCCCTACTAGCATAGACGAATTAGATGTACACCGACTGGTAACGCAAGGTCTCGAAGCAAGACAGGTCAATGAGTCAATTGCGTGGTTTAAGCCAATACTTGAGCAAAACCACGGTTCAAACTTAACATTAAACAATTATTTTGGCGTTTTACAGGCTGTCTTGCATGATACAGGTATCGGCGTTTTACCTGATTATGTCTCTGATGAAGTACCAGAGCTTGTTCGTGTTTTACCAGAAGATCAAAGTAAAGAAATTCCAGTATTCCTTGCTTTTCCAGAAGAGCTGAGGCACTCAAAAAGAGTTCAAGCTTTTAGAGATTTTGTTTTAGAAGAAATAAAAACACATAGATTACATAAATCTGAAAACGTATAAATTTTTGATACTATTACAAGCTATGCCTTAATGGCATACCGGGTATGCAAAAAATACTACTAGTGCTGTGGTATCTATAAAACTACATAAGCCACAAGATATTAGTAGAGCATTTGTTCCTATAATCTTAACCTCCCTGTTATACTTTGGCCGAGCTCCTAGCTCGGCCATTTTTTTTGCAAACTTTTGTATAACAATTCATATATGGGTCTTTCACTCAGAGCAGTGAATGATTAAAAGAAATCAAAGAATCCTAACTAAGGCTTACTATGTCTATTGAACCTGAAATAACTCAAGAATTGATTGAAAATCACGGCTTAAACTCTGAAGAATATAAAAGGTTAACAGAAACCATTGGCCGTATTCCAACATATACAGAATTAGGTATATTTTCAGCGATGTGGAATGAACACTGTTCATATAAGTCGTCAAAAAAATGGCTGCGAACATTGCCAACTGAAGGACCACAAGTAATTTGTGGACCAGGAGAAAATGCAGGAATTGTCGATATAGGAGATGGAGATGCAATTGTTTTCAAAATGGAAAGTCACAATCATCCATCTTACATAGAACCATATCAGGGCGCAGCAACTGGTGTAGGTGGAATATTAAGGGATGTATTTACAATGGGAGCTCGTCCAATAGCAGCCATGAATTCCTTATCATTCGGGGAGTTTGATCACCCAAAGACAAAAAGTTTAATCAATGGTGTGGTTGAAGGCGTTGGTGGTTATGGAAATTGCTTTGGTGTCCCAACTGTAGGAGGAGAAGTTAGATTTCATTCAGCATATAATGGTAATTGCTTAGTAAATGCATTTGCTGCAGGAATTGCTAAAACTGATAGTATCTTTTACTCTGCTGCATCAGGTGTTGGCATGCCAGTGGTCTATTTAGGTGCTAAAACAGGTCGTGATGGTGTTGGTGGTGCAACAATGGCATCGGCTGAATTTGATGACACTATTGAAGATAAAAGGCCAACGGTTCAAGTTGGCGACCCATTTACTGAAAAACGACTGATGGAAGCTACTTTGGAGCTGATGCAGACAGGTGCAGTAATTTCGATACAAGATATGGGTGCAGCAGGTTTAACTTGTTCCGCTGTTGAAATGGGCGATAAAGGGAATTTAGGCGTAAAGCTTAACTTGGAAGATGTCCCTCAACGGGAAGAAAACATGACAGCATATGAAATGATGCTTTCTGAAAGCCAAGAACGAATGTTAATGGTTCTAAAACCAGAACTTGAAAATATTGCTCGTGCAGTATTTGAAAAATGGGATTTGGATTTTGCAATAGTTGGTGAAACTATAGCAGAAGATCGCTTTCTTGTAATTCATAATGGAGAAGTTAAAGCGGATTTGCCTCTAAAAGCTCTCTCTGGGACTGCCCCTGAATATGATCGACCTTGGGTTGAAACTCCTAAAGCTAAAGAATTGAAAAATATTCCTGATGTAGATCCAATAAAAGGTCTCCTATCAATTCTTGGAAGTGCGAATTATGGCTCCAAATCATGGGTTTATGAACAATACGATACTATGGTAATGGCAGATACATTAATCCATCCTGGTTCTGACTCAGGCGTTGTTCGTATACATGGAACAAATAAAGCCGTAGCTTTTACTTCTGATGTTTCACCAAGATACTGTAAGGCAAATCCATTTGAAGGTGGCAAACAAGCGGTAGCAGAAGCTTATAGGAATTTATCAGCAACCGGTGCAAAGCCACTCGCCACAACTGATAATATGAATTTTGGGAATCCAGAAAAACCAGAAATAATGGGGCAATTTGTTGGATGCATCAAAGGCATAGCAGAAGCTGTTTCTATCTTAGATATGCCAATCGTATCTGGAAATGTTTCACTTTATAATGAAACAGATGGAAGTGCTATTTTACCTACACCAACAATTGGTGCTGTTGGTTTGTTAAATAATATTAATGAAATAATTCAATATAAACCAAATGATGGTAATGAATTAGTTTTAATTGGAATTACTAATGGCCATCTAGGCCAATCAGCATTGATGAAAGAACTATTTAATAGAGAAGAAGGTGATGCTCCAACAGTTGATCTTCATGCAGAAAAAATTGCAGGAAACTTTGTTCGAACTTGTCACAAGCAAAAGCTTATAACTGCAGCTCATGATATATCTGACGGTGGGATTGCTACCGCAGCTGTAGAAATGGCTATGGCAGCTAATATTGGTGTGTCTTTAATAGATGGTAATACTGGGTGGTATTTTGGTGAGGATCAAGGAAGGTACCTTCTCGCTTGTGAAGATAGTAATGCGCTTATAAAAGCCGCAGAACTTGCAGGAGTTCCAGCTCAAACTATAGGACGCTTTGGTAATGAAGAAATAAAGTTAGGTTCCGCAGTAATTAAACTTAACGATGTTACTGAAGTTCATGAAACAATATTAAAATCATTAGTAAACTGAGAATTAATTTGGAGAAACTTAATGGCAATTGAAGCTAGCGTAATAGAAAATTTAATTAGAGAAGCTTTTCCAGATGCAGATGTATCTGTGGACGGCGCTGATGGAGTTCATATGTCTGCAATTGTATCTTCATCTCAATTTGCTGGCAAATCCATGATAAATCAGCATAGAATGGTATTTTCTGCTCTTAAAGGAAAAATGGATGGCCCAAATGGCGAGCTACATGCTCTAGCACTTACAACAAAAATAAAAGAAGAGTAAAATTTTAAATCTTATATGCTTGCAACAAAAATCAACTATACTAAATATATAATAAATTATTAGGAAATTAAAATGTCTGATACAGCTCAATCAACAATAAAAGAAACAATCGAAAAAAATGATGTTGTACTATTCATGAAGGGCACATCTTCAATGCCTCAATGTGGATTTTCAAGCCGTATAGCAGGCGTATTAAATTTCTTAAACATCTCGTGGTTAGATATTAATGTTCTTGCTGATGAAAATATACGTCAAGGAATAAAAGATTTTTCAGATTGGCCAACAATTCCACAAATGTATGTAAAAGGCGAATTTGTTGGCGGCTGCGATATTATTACTGATATGATGCTTACTGGCGAACTTGATAAACTATTAGAAACAAACAATATAAAATTTGATAAAGATGCTGCTGACAAAGTAAGAGAAGCAAATTCATAGGAATATTTATATAAAATAGAACTACATCTACCATTTAATTTCGTAGTTAATAATAATATTTTCAACAATTACGATAATCTCGTATTTCTAGAGAAGACTTTTTAATAACCATTATTAGAAAGTCAACAAATCTAGATTTACACTAGTGATTTAACCTTATTTAGCATAAAGCTTATTGTTGCTTTGGCTTCATCTATTTCAAGCTGAACAGTTTCTGGGTTTATTTGATTAATATCAGTGTCTTTATCAGTTGATATATTTTGATTTGATATCTGAGATTTTAGATTTGAAATTTCTAATTCAGCGGCTTTTAGTTTTGTATCTAGTATTGAATTATGCTGTAAAATTTCAGAATCTGATGTTTCAGAAGATGAAGCATCACTACTCTTACTAAGCTTTTCTTCACTTGCAGCAGTACGATCTGCTAAAAGTAGCCCTGCCATTAGCAGCATTCTACTTTCTGTAATACGAGTTCCTGCACTTTCAAGCTTTTGAGCTTCTTCATCAAGCATTGCAGCTGCAGTTTTGAGGTAATTTTCCTCACCTTCCTGACAGACAACATCAAATGATCTACCACCAATTTTTATTGTAACCTGTGACATATCTACTCCTCAACCAGATCTTTAAGTTGATCTAAAATATTTTGAACTTCATTAATATCTCGCTGGTGCTGACTTTTTAACTCTTCATAGTTATTATCTGAAAGAGACAAGCTTTCAATATTTGATGAATCTGTGAAGCCAAATTCAGGTTCTTTATCTTTAATTAATGACTGTTGTAATTCTGCAATTTGTGATTTTAAAATATTATTTTCATCTTTTAATTTTGATATCAAATTTTCATTTTCAAATTTATTCTTACTCAAATCTTCAATCCGATTTTGTATTGAACTAATAGCAATTTCAAAATCTTTTTTTAACACAGGTATTTGAGTCATTTCCGCCTCTTCTGTACACGAATCATTAATATTAACTATATTTAATCATTTTATACGGTTTAATCAGAATATTGCACAAAAATAATAGTTTATAAGTGTTTGCAATCTTGACCGACCATGCACACATATCATACCAGTAACACATACCTTTAGCTGCTTGGAGACCATTGTGAACATTTCTGAAATTAAATCAAAACATCCGAAACATTGGAGAAATTCCTCAGCAATAAGAATATTGGCTGCAGATGCAGTTCATGCTGCTGCATCAGGTCATCAAGGGATGCCAATTGGAATGGCTGATGTTGCTACCGTTTTATTTCAAAATCATTTAAAATTTGACGCAAAAAACCCTGATTGGGCCGACAGAGATAGATTCATTTTATCAGCTGGGCATGGCTCAATGCTCATATATTCACTCTTACATCTCACCGGTTACGAAGACATGACAATGGAAGAAATTAAAAACTTTCGGCAATGGGGCGCAAAAACAGCGGGCCATCCTGAATATGGTCACGCAAAAGGAATAGAGACAACAACTGGTCCCCTTGGACAAGGAATCTCAAATGCTGTTGGTTTTGCAATGGCAGAGCAATCACTTCAATCTCGATATGGCAAAAAAATTGTAGACCATTACACCTATGTAATTGCAGGTGATGGTTGTTTAATGGAAGGCGTTAGCCAAGAAGCAATTACACTAGCTGGCAAACAGAAACTTAATAAATTGATAGTAATGTGGGATAACAACAATATCTCAATTGATGGTGAAATAAATATTTCAGATATGACTGATCAACAAAAGCGTTTTGAATCCGCTGGATGGTCTGTATTTGTAATTAATGGTCATGATCCCCATGAAATAGACATAGCACTTACAAATGCCAAAAAAAGCACAAAACCATCAATGATAGCATGTAAAACTACAATTGCGGTTGGTGTAGAAGGTGTCGAGAACACGGCTGGTGGGCATGGCTATAACATAAAAGATCCGCAACTTGCACAAATGCGTGAACTATATGAATGGCCTTATCCAAAATATGAAATACCGAACGATGTAAAAGAGGCATGGCTCGAAATTGGATCTAAAGGTTCAATAGCTCGTAATGAATGGAATGAGCGTTTTTTAAATTTATCAAAGTCTAAACAAGCTGATTTTAACCGTGTTATGAATTTAGAAACACCTAAAAAACTATCTGCTGCAATAAAACGCTTAAAGAAAGAAATTTCTGAAAATATGCCAAAAATGGCTACCAGGAAATCAAGCCAAACTGCTTTAGAAGTAATAAATCCAATCATGCAAGAAACAATTGGTGGTTCAGCTGATTTAACTGGATCAAACAATACAATTACTAAAGGAATGAAATGGTTTGATGCTGATAACCGCGATGGTCGGCATGTTGCATATGGTATACGAGAACATGGTATGGCTGCTGCAATGAATGGTATGGTATTACATGGTGGAGTGAGACCATATGGTGGAACATTTATGTGTTTTACAGATTATGCACGTCCATCTATGAGGCTTGCTGCATTAATGCAAATACCAGTCGTATATGTATATACTCATGACAGCATTGGCTTGGGTGAAGATGGGCCAACGCATCAACCTGTCGAACATTTAGCCATATCTCGCGCGACGCCAAATACTTGGGTATTTCGTCCAGCTGATACAGTTGAAACCGCCGAAGCTTGGGAACTTGCGGTTACTACCAAAACGACTCCATCAGTACTTTCCTTGACAAGACAAGGCTTACGAACAGTGAGAACAAAACATACTAATAAAAACATGGTAAGTATGGGTGCGTATGTTTTAGCTGATGCAGTAGCTAAAAGAAAAGTTATTCTAATTGCTACAGGTTCTGAGGTGGAAATAGCTATGGATGCCAAAATCCAATTGGAATCTGAAGGTATAGGCACAAGAGTAGTTTCTATGCCTTGTATGGAGCTATTTGCAGAACAAGATGAAGCTTATCGCAGGCGTGTTCTTCCGGCCGGCCCAGTTCGCGTTGGAATTGAAGCAGCTGTTCATCAAGGGTGGGATAAATGGCTTACAGGTGAAAGAGGCAAACATAACAAATCTGCTTTTATTGGAATGGATAGTTTTGGTGCATCTGCACCAGCCGAAGAGCTATATGTAAAATTTGGAATCACTGCTGAAAACGTTATCAAAGCGGCTAAAGAACTCCTATAATCTAACAGAATAAAAATGTTACCGCTAACACATCATTTGTTAGCGGTAACATGTTGAAAATGTGAAATATTTGTCGATATTCGCCTTTTAAATATGACTGCTTTCCTTTAAAAAACTAAACATACACACAAGATAATATCTTGTAATCCTTACAGTGATCGGATGTTTAGATGACAATAAAAGTTGCTATTAACGGCATGGGTCGTATTGGCCGTTCAACATTAGCAGCAATAATTGAAAGCGGCAGATCTGATATTGAAGTAGTCTCAATTAATGCTCCTGCGCCAATTGAAACACTTGTTCATTTAATGAAATATGACTCTGTTCATGGCCGTTTTCCAGGCGATATAAAAATAATTGGGAATAATATTGATGTTGGACGCGGCCCCATAGACATGCAAGCAACATATAACCCTGCAGAATTAAACTGGGAAGGTATAGATGTACTCTTAGAATGTACTGGCGTACATAATTCAAAAGAAGCATCCATTATCCATTTAGAAAATGGCGCAAAAAGAGTTTTATTATCTGCTCCTGGAAAAAATGTAGATAAAACTGTTGTTTATGGAGTTAATCATTCTCAACTTACAGAAAGTGATTTAATCGTATCAAATGCCTCTTGTACCACGAACTGTTTAGCACCAATTGTAAAAGTACTGAACGATGCCATTGGCATAGAAAATGGTATAATGACAACTATTCATTCATACACTGGTGATCAACCAACATTAGATAAAAAGCATACTGATTTGTATAGATCAAGAGCTGCAGCAATGAGCATGATACCTACATCGACTGGAGCGGCTAAAGCTGTTAGTCTTGTTTTACCAGAACTAGCAGGAAAACTAGATGGATCAGCTATAAGAGTTCCCACACCTAACGTATCATGTGTGGATTTAACATTCCAAGCAAGTAGGGATACAGACGTTGAAGAGGTAAACGCTGCAGTAAAGAAAGTTGCAGAAACATCCATGAAGGGAGTATTAGATTACGACCCAGAGCCAAAAGTATCCATAGATTTTAATCATGATACTCATTCTTCAAATTTTGCCCCAGCTCAAACAAAAGTTTTAAATAACCGCTTAGTAAGAGTATTAAGTTGGTACGATAACGAATGGGGCTTTTCTTGCAGAATGGCTGATACTGCAATTGCAATGGGTAAACTATTATAGATAGTTACTTTAGACACAAAAAAATATTACTCTTGGATTAAAATATTCAAAAATAAAATAGTAATAACTGGAGATAGCGAATGGCATTACGCACATTAGATGATTTTAATCTAAAAAATAAAAATATTCTGATACGTGTCGATATGAATGTTCCCATTCATAATGGCCAAGTAACAGATTCCACTAGGCTTTCTCGGGCAGTACCAACAATACTAGAGGTGCTAGAAAAAGGTGGTAAACCAATACTTTTATCACATTTTGGACGCCCTACTCGTGGATTTGACTTAACAATGTCAACTCAACAAGCCGTTACCGCATTATCAAATAGATTGAAAAAGCGCGTTCATTTTGCTTCATCATGTATTGGCGAAACTGCACAATTAGCCGTAAATACATTACCTGCAGGAGATGTGTTATTACTAGAAAATACCCGCTTCCATCAGGGTGAGAAAAAAAATGATCCTGAATTTGCTGCTGAATTAGCAAAATTAGGCGATATATTTGTATCAGATACTTTTTCCACTGCACACAGAGCACACGCGTCTGTTGAAGCAATAGCACGTATAATGCCTAGTTGTGCAGGAAGATTGATGGAAGAAGAAATATCTAGATTAGAGAATGCATTAAGTTCACCAAAAAAACCTGTAATGGCAGTAGTAGGTGGCGCAAAGGTATCTTCTAAGTTGCTTTTATTGGAAAACCTAATAAGCCCAATGGATAAAATTGTAATTGGTGGTGGAATGGCTAATACATTTTTAGCTGCTAAAGGATATAATATAGGCCAATCTTTGTGCGAACATGAAATGCAAGACACTGCGCGCTCAGTAATGGAAAATGCAAAAAAAATGAATTGCGAAATAATATTGCCCATTGATATTGTTGTAGCAAAAGAATTTGCCGCAAATACAAATTGTGAAACCGTACCAGCAGACGCCTGCCCTGCTGACTCAATGATTTTAGATGCAGGTCCACAAACAATTAAACTTATTCATGAACACTTGAAACATACAAAAACAGTTATTTGGAATGGGCCTTTAGGAGCATTTGAAGTTCCTCCATTTAATAAAGCTACAGACGCTGCTGCAAAGTATGTTGCAGAATTAACTCAATCTGGAAAGATATTATCAGTTGCAGGTGGTGGAGACACAGTTTCAGCACTTAATGGTAGTGGGTCTGCAGATAAGTTTACATATATTTCAACTGCAGGTGGGGCCTTCCTTGAATGGCTTGAAGGTAAAACATTACCTGGGGTTGCAGTTTTAACATCTTAAAATAAATAAAAGGCAGAAAAAAATATGGCGCATTATGAAAAATTACAAAAAATCATAAGTGGAAATGGCTTCATTGCTGCCTTAGATCAAAGTGGTGGATCCACACCAAAAGCACTTTTACAATATGATGTAGACCAAACTTATTATAAAAATGACACAGAAATGTATGATCAAATACATTCTATGAGAGCACGTATAGTTTCTTCACCATCATTTAATTCTAAGAATATAATTGGTGCCATACTATTTGAAATGACTATGAACAAACAAATAAATGGAAAAGCATCTGCAACATATTTATGGGAAGACCTTGGTATTGTTCCATTTTTAAAAATAGATTCAGGCTTGGAACCTGAAGAAAATGGTGTTCATTTATTGAAAGATATTTACGAAATAGATAAAAAGCTCGAGATTGCTGTTTCTAAAGGAATATTTGGAACAAAGATGCGATCAGTAATAAACTTAGCATCAGAAAAAGGTATCAATGAAGTTGTAGAGCAGCAATTTAAGATTAGTGAACATATAAATAAGTATAACTTAGTTCCCATCATTGAGCCTGAGATTACCATATCAATTGCTGATAAAGAAAACGCAGAAAAAATCCTCATGAAATCTATTTTGAATAATTTAGATGAATTACCAAAAGATTCAAAAGTAATATTAAAGCTATCATTACCAGAAATTATGAATTTTTACTTACCATTACTTGATCATCCAAACGTATTACGTGTTGTTGCACTTTCAGGCGGATACGACCAAAGAAATGCATTGGATAAATTGCGAGGCAACAATGGAATGATAGCAAGCTTTTCAAGAGCCTTAACTGAAGGTTTAAGTATTAATCAAAACGATGATGAATTTAATTTAATAATTAATAAATCAATCCATGATATCGCAACAGCTTCAAAAGTTTAAAATAAATACAAATTGATTCGATTAGGGATTCACAAACAGAATCACATATGTCATAATAACATTAAGCAGGAATAAATATCTGCAACGAGGTGAAAATGGCATATAGACGATCGCAAAAAGTTGGGTTGAGCACAGCACTATTTTTCGTATTGTTTTTAGCACTTACAAGTTACTTTGTTTTTGCAGCAATTCAGGGTGATTATGGCCATATAAAGAGAATTCAAGTAGAATCTGAAGAAAGACGTCTTACTCTTCGTCTTGAGGCTCTAAAATTAGAACGCGAACAACTAAAAAATAAAACCTATAGATTGTCTGATGGTTATTTAGATCTTGATTTATTAGATGAACGCGTTCGAAAAGTATTGGGAATGGCACGGGTAAATGATGTCATTATACGCTAAGTAATTGTATTTATACATATTAATACAAACTTAACATGCAAAGCAATAATTTATAAATTCTGCGTGCCTTTTGCTTTACAATAGATTATAATAATAGTTCAATATTAAACCTTTTAAGGGATCTATCGATATGGCAAAAGCTAAAAAGAAAGCTAAAGCAAATATATCAGCCGATGAATTGCATAAATATTATCGTGAAATGTTATTAATTCGACGTTTTGAAGAAAAGGCTGGGCAATTATACGGCATGGGCCATATAGGCGGGTTTTGCCATTTATATATCGGACAAGAAGCTGTTGTCGTCGGACTTGAAGCAGCTGCAAAAGAAGGCGATAGCAGATTAACTTCATATCGTGATCATGCCCACATGCTAGCATGTGGCCTTGATCCTAAAGGAGTTATGGCTGAGCTGACTGGTCGAAAAGATGGTCTATCTAAAGGTAAAGGCGGCTCTATGCATATGTTTAGCAAAGAGAAAAAGTTCTATGGGGGCCATGGAATTGTCGCCGCTCAAGTCCCAATCGGAGCTGGATTAGCTCTAGCCAATAAATACAGGGGTGAAGATACTGTCACTTTTACATATTTTGGAGATGGTGCAGCAAATCAAGGGCAAGTCTATGAAAGCTTTAACATGGCGGCTCTTTGGAAACTCCCAGTGATTTTTGTAGTAGAAAACAATAGATATGCTATGGGAACAAGCCTGCAACGCGCAGCCTCTACTCCTGATTTTTATACTAGAGGAGAAGCATTTGGAATTGCTGGAGCAGTTGTAGATGGAATGGATGTGTTAGCAGTAAAAGCCGCTGGCGAGCTTGCAGTAGAACACTGTCGCGCAGGCAATGGTCCCTTTGTACTAGAGGTAAAAACTTACCGGTATCGGGGCCATTCAATGTCAGATCCAGCTAGATATCGCTCTAAAGAAGAGGTTAAAAATGTTAAGGATAATCAAGATCCGATAGACATGGTCAAAGAAATGTTGATCCAAGGTGGCCATTCTACTCAAGATGACCTTAAGCTAATTGATAAAGATATAAAGAAAATCGTTCAAGAGTCTGCAGATTTTGCAATCGCAAGCCCAGAACCTGACCTAAACGAACTTTACACAGATATTTTGGTTTAAGGAGTAGAACCTATGACAATCAATATCCTTATGCCCGCATTATCACCGACTATGGAAGAAGGCACTCTAGCAAAATGGTTAGTTAAAGAAGGTGATATCGTTCAAAGTGGTGATATCATGGCAGAAATTGAAACAGATAAAGCTACAATGGAATTTGAAGCCGTGGATGAGGGAACAATTGGTAAAATTTTAATTCCAGAAGGTACTGAAAATGTAACCGTCAATACTGCCATAGCAATTTTATTAGAAGATGGTGAAAACCTTTCAAATCTTGATGGAGTATCTTCACCAGTCGCGGCTGATAAATTAGAAAAAACAATAACTTTAACAGAAAATGTAATTTCTAAAGATATTATCGAACAGTCAACAAAAATATCAAATAAATATATTGAATCAGAATTAATACCTGATGGAACAACATTTACACCAACTACAGTTCGTGATGCATTACGAGATGCAATGGCTGAAGAAATGCGATCAAATGATAATGTATTTCTTATGGGCGAAGAAGTTGCAGAATATGAAGGTGCATATAAAGTTTCTCAAGGGCTTCTTGATGAATTTGGGGACAAACGTATCATTGATACTCCCATAACTGAACACGGATTTGCTGGTATTGCTGTAGGTGCTGCATTTGGTGGTTTAAATCCCATTGTTGAGTTCATGACTTTTAATTTTGCTCTACAAGCAATGGACCATATCATAAACTCTGCTGCAAAAACCCTTTATATGTCTGGCGGACAAATGGGTGCTCCTATGGTATTTCGAGGTCCAAATGGAGCAGCCTCGAGAGTTGGTGCTCAACATTCTCATTGCTTTGCAGCTTGGTATGCTCAAATTCCAGGACTTAAAGTTGTTATGCCATATTCAGCAGCTGATGCAAAAGGTTTATTAAAATCGGCCATTCGAGATCCTAACCCTGTAGTATTTTTAGAAAATGAAATGTTGTATGGGCGTACTTTTGAAGTACCTGATTTGAAAGATTTCACAGTGCCAATTGGGAAAGCAAAAATTTGGCGTGAAGGTTCTGATGTCACTTTGGTGAGTTTTGGGATTGGAATGCAATATGCACTTGAAGCAGCTGAATTATTAGAAGCAGACGGCATATCAGCCGAGGTTATTGATTTACGGACGATAAGACCAATAGATTATGATACATTAATTAATTCAATAAAGAAAACAAATCGCTGTGTAACAATTGAAGAAGGATTTCCTGTTGCCTCAATCGGCAATCACCTTTCTGCGGTAATAATGGAACGTGCATTTGATTACCTCGATGCACCGGTAATTAATTGCACAGGTAAAGATGTGCCAATGCCATATGCAGCAAACCTTGAAAAGCTTGCTCTTGTCACTACACAAGAAGTGCTAGAAGCCGTAAAGCAAGTAACTTATAAATAGGAGAACAATTATGCCAATAAATATTCAGATGCCGGCTCTTTCTCCTACAATGGAAGAAGGCACACTTGCAAAATGGTTAGTTAAAGAAGGCGATACAGTTGAAAGTGGCGATGTGATGGCCGAAATTGAAACTGACAAAGCGACAATGGAATTTGAAGCCGTTGATGAAGGTGTTATTGGAAAAATAATTGTACCAGAAGGATCAACTGGCATTAAAGTAAATGAAATAATCGCCATTTTGTTAGAAGATGGAGAAGATACTTCAGATATTGAAACTAATGACCCTGAAAACAAACAAGATGTGGTAGATATCATTAAAAATGATGAAAAAACTCCAGTCATAAAATCAGAAAATACTGATCTAAAATTATCAAAAGAGAGAATTTTTGCAACACCATTAGCTAGACGCATAGCTCAATCTACTAATGTAGATCTAGCTAATATAAAGGGATCTGGGCCTTATGGACGAATTGTAAAAGCTGATGTTCAATCAAACAATGTCACAGCTTTAGAAAAAATGCCCACAACTCAGATAACAAGTTCTGCTACATCTGAATCAATAAAGACCATGTACAAAGATAGAGAATTTACTGAAATAGCACTTGATGGAATGCGAAAAGTCATAGCAAACAGACTAACTGAAGCAAAACAAACAATACCTCATTTTTATCTTCGAAAATCCGTTAATTTGGATAAATTATTAATTGTTAGATCTGAAATGAATACTGGATTGATAGATCAAGGCATAAAAATATCCGTAAATGATTTCATAATAAAAGCAAGCTCACTTGCCTTACAAGATATACCACAAGCAAATGTAGTTTGGGCTCAAGACCGAATATTACAAATGACTTCCTCAGACGTTGCTGTTGCAGTATCTGTTGAAGGCGGGCTATATACTCCAGTTATTTTTGATAGTGAGAAAAAGACGCTTTCATCGTTATCCTTGGAAATCAAAGATCTTGCCTCTCGCGCTAGAGATAAAAAACTTTTACCAAATGAGTATCAGGGTGGTAGTTTCGCTATATCTAACCTTGGCATGATGGGTATTGAAAATTTTGACGCAGTTATAAATCCACCACATGGATCTATTCTAGCAGTTGGAGCGGGCACAAAAAAACCTATAGTAAAAGAAGATGGAACTATAAGCGTTGCAACAATAATGTCCTTAACATTGTCTGTTGACCATAGAGCTATTGACGGAGCACTAGGTGCAGAATTTTTAGCAAAAATAACACATTACTTAGAAAACCCATTAACTATGTTAGTTTAATAATATCTCATTATAAATATCATAATAGGATATTATTTTATGAAGTCTCTTCACAACCTTCAAAAAATTGATCCATTGTTTGAGAAGGCTGGTCGCAGCCAGCCTCTCCAACAATCAATCCAGGTACTCCTGCTACAGTTTTGCAAGGTGGAATATCTTTTAAAACAACAGAACCAGCTGCAATTTTAGAACAATATCCTACAGTAATATTTCCCAATATTTTAGCACCAGCACCAATCAAAACACCGTTTTCAATCGTAGGATGCCTATCCCCATCAGCTTTACCAGTTCCGCCAAGCGTAACTGAATGTAACATTGATACATTATCACCAACACGAGATGTTTCACCAATTACAATTGAATG
>ERZ1047472.1304-NODE-1304-length-19675-cov-6.934862_pt1 | contig 19675 bp, 21 predicted proteins | sample MGYA00383095_ERZ1047472 | MGnify/ENA primary metagenome ERZ1047472 (study PRJEB29581, sample SAMEA5548365) | metagenome | biome: marine; feature: coastal; material: water | depth 1 m | study: Short-term variability in the microbial, nano- and picoplankton... | reverse complement strand
CTTTAATGTCAATGTTCCTGCTTTATCACCAAGCATTTTCATTCTCCTATTTAAAGTTATGATTTGCATTATATACCGAAATTCATGCAAAACTAATATAAATAGTAGAGTGGTTAATCAACTCAATGCTGACACTACTGCTATCAATAATATGGTATTAGTGCCCATCCAATTGTTAAAGTATAGCTACTGTGGGTTTCTATAATTTCAAATTATCACCACTGAAAAAGCGGCGATACAGCCTTCAACGTGTGATCCGCTGACTGTTCCGATGTTACCCGTATACCTGCTTCAATAATTTAGCTTGTAGAACATTTAAATGATCACTTTACCTTATAGGCGTTGTCACACCACCAAGCAGCATAAGCTACAAAACGGCTAACGCTCTTATTTTTTTGATCACATTGAATAATTGCAAAATTAGCAAAAGGACGAAGTACAAATACCACGAAGTATAGGTATCAATAGCGAAGCATATAAATTTTACGAATCACGTAAAAAACTGTGGAAATCCACCTTTGATCGTTGGGCAACATCCTGGAGGTTTTGAATATCATTGCTCCAATCGGTAACGTCTCCATCAAGGGCATTTTTTTCCAGTTTGCCGAGTGGCTTTTCTAACCTTTCTTGCCCCAACAAAGCTGCGGCACCTCTCATTTTGTGAATGGCCTCCGCCAGTATGGTATAATCTCTCAACAACTCACCATTGATGGACTGCTGAATAAAAATGTCCAATTCGTTAAAAAATTTTGCACCAACAATGAAAACTTTCTCTCGACCAATTGCTGCCCTTAATTCCTGAAGTACTGGTGACAAACTCTCATCGAAAGTAGCAGGTTCGGGAGCGGACCTAATATTTGCAATAATCTTGTTTAAGGCATTCATGCGAATTGGTTTTGTATGAAAAAAATCCATACCCGCCTCCTCCGCTTGCTCGCGGAATTCTTCGCTGCCATGCGCTGACAACCCAACAATGTATGTTTTTGCATTTAATCCATCACCAGCACGAAGCCGACTGGTTGCTTCGAGCCCCCCCATGATTGGCATGCTTATATCCATAAAAATGACATCAAACACTTGGTTACCAGCTTGTTCTAAGGCCTCCAGACCATCAGTAGCTGTACTTACAGTATGCCCATCCACCATGAGCATATCGCAGAGAACTTTCATATTAATGTCGTTATCCTCAACTATAAGAACATTAATAGGGTTGACTCGAACCTCTGGAAAATATGGATGTATCATTGCCCTATTTTCAATTTCATCAATCTGTTGTAGCGGAATAGTTAATGTAAACACCGCTCCTTTTCCAACATCACTTTTCACCTCAATATCACCACTCATTAGGCGGGCAATTTTACGGGAAATGGAGAGCCCTAACCCATCACCCCGCTTTTGACGGCTATCGCCAAAAGAAAGAGCCACAAAATCGTCAAAAATCTTTTTTTGATTTTCTGGTGCGATACCAACACCAGTGTCGGTAACCTTAAATTGAAGATACGAAATGCCAGCGTGATCTGTGCCACTAATCTCAAGTCTGATGTATCCATCATCAGTAAATTTTATTGAGTTGCCCACTAGATTTATCAAAATCTGTCTAATTCTGTTAACGTCTCCCATGAAATCAAACCGAACATTTTTGTCAATTTGAAGTATCAAATCCAGTTTCTTTTCAACGGCAAGTGGTTCAAGGACAGCAATCAGCGAAGTGGCTAAAGTGGGCAAACTAAAACTCTGGATGGAAAATTGTAATTCGCCGCCTTCTATTCGCGTGATATCAAGTGCTTCATTGATATGTTCGAGTAAAACTTCGCTAGAGGAAGTGACAATCCGCCTGTAGTGATCCTGCTTTTTCGTGAGCTTAGTTGTTTTCAACAGATCCATGACACCAATAATGCCCGCTAATGGAGTACGCATTTCATGGCTCATCACTGTGAGGAACTGCGACTTGGCTTTATCAGTACGCTCAGCCTGATCACGCGCATTTATTAAGGTCTGCTCAATAAGTTTCCGATCACTGATGTCACGGATGTATGCCATAAAAATAGCACGGCCATTACGTTGAACAAACGTCATACTTAACTCAACAAAAAATTCTTCACCACTCTTTTGTAAAGCAGATAATTCAATACGACTGTCACCATCAGCCTTTTGTTCATCTGTTTCTAGGGATCGGTTCATAGCATTTTTGTAAGCAGCACCTATCCCCTTAGGGAAGATAATTTCTTCCATGGTTTTCCCGATGACTTCCTCGCGGGTCCAGCCGAATAAACCCTCAGCAGAGGCGTTATATTCTATTATTTTACCGTAACTATCTGCTGTAAGGATTGCATTTGATGAGCCAGCTACTGTTGATGCTAATTGCACGGCGGCAGCCGACAAGTCAGTGTCGCGTTGCATTGCAGTTCTCAACATAATATCTAACAAAAGCAACAAACCAGCCATCATAAAAAGTAAAATAATGGCAAAACCACCAGTCCATCTAAGTTGTCTAGAAAATTTATCTCGACGTTCCAGCGCAGCAGATTCTTCTAATTTAAACACAAACAATGCGAGTTCATGTACTGTTGGCCGCACATCCTGAATCATATCGCGCAAGATCAAAAGATCACTCAATGCAATCTCGTCCGACCTTTCTAAAATATCAATTGTGTTCATTGCAAATTGTCTGACTGGCTCAAATAAAACCTGTGCGTTTTTATTTTCCCAGACAATCTCTCCAATGCGCCCACTTTCCATTACAAATATTTTACTAAGAACAATGTTTGCTCGCAGCCGGACTTCATCTATTGGTAAATCCCGGTATGCTATGTGTTCAGCCAAGGTTAGTTCTAAATTTGCGAATTCAGCATCAAATTGGTAGGAATTCCAACGAGATAAGTTGCCACTATCGGCGACCGATAACTCTTTCAATTCAGAAAACAATTTGCTTACCATCAAGCTGAACAGCAATCCTAGCAGAAGCAGACCTGCTAAAACTAAAACCCGATACCCTTTTAATTCAGATTGCATTTATTTTCCATTTGTCAGTTTGCTGAATGCAACAAGCTGCTTTCAATTAACAACCCGGAGTTCCGTCAGTTGCCAGATACTGCGGCCATAAGTAACTTCTGTCTGATATTTAGGATCACTGTCATATGGAAAAACCAACCAATAGGGTCCATTTTTTCGGACTGACATTATTTCACGATTCATATGCGTAACAATGATCGGTGCGCCATCTTCCAAATCAGCGATTGGCATTACTATTGAATAATTATCTAAGGCTGTCAGCTCAATACTCTCTCCCCTAGCCCCAAGATGCTTTAGTAGAGTTTTGAGTGAAACCCCTGAAACCTGTATTTTACCACTCGTCCACATGGTGGTTGTCTTAAAATGGGTTTGTTCCAACATGTCGAGCGCTTCTAAATTTAAATAGACAGTGTCCGATTTCAAAAGAGTAACCTGCAGTAGACCTTTGTCTTGAGCAAACACAGGACTAAACACAAAGATCAAAAATACAACCAAGGCCCTAGACAAATAGGAAAAATTTGGATCAGACATTTCAATATCCATTAATATTGGATGAACACTATGTTACTAATCAAAGAGTTTCGCCCAAAACATGGGTATAGCCAACTGTAGTAAGGTATAGTTTCCCAACCAACTCTGCGATTATTTTGTATCAATTAGAATGGATATCGCCAATAATAATGCATGAGTAATGTTATTATTGCCGATGATCATGACTTAGTACGCGACACCATAGCCGCGTATTTGGGCACTGTAAGTGATTTTAAGGTCTTCACTGCCGCTGATTTGATGCAAGCTTTTAAGTTGATGAACGGAGTAAACGCCATTGATCTTTTGATACTGGATTATAATATGCCTGGTATGAATGGATTAGAAGGTTTGGAACGAGCTTGCGCATCCTACCCTAAATCCAAGGTGGCACTCATGTCTGGTGTCGCTAATCGCGAAGTGGCAAATAGCGCAATGGCGAAGGGTGCAAGTGGGTTTATCCCCAAATCACTAGCTGTCGCATCCTTCATCAACGCAATTAAGTTCATTTTATCAGGAGAACGATACTTACCCTTTGACTTTGGGGAACCTACCATAGCAGGAAAACACTCTGGTAATTTCGCCGATATCTCTCCACGCGAGATGCAAACACTGGAACAGTTGTGCATCGGGCTGTCAAACAAAGAGATCGCGCGGAACCTTGAAATCCAAGAAGTTACAGTAAAACTTCACGTTAAGAACTTACTCGCCAAGTTAGGAGTATCAAATAGAACTCAAGCAGCTTTGATGGCTAAAGAACGGCATCTTTTCTAAATTTAGGCAGAAATTTCCATTTTTACTTTGCCCAAAGCATATTTAGACAAGCCCAAGCATCGATATAATGTCGAAGGTTAATTAATACCTAAATGAGAAAATGCCACTTGGTCAAAACGATATATTTTTATGACTTGAAATATTGCAATTGGGTAGCAAACTACTTGTTCTGAAATTAGTGCTAAACGAAACGCCGTCCGACGCAAACTTTTACACACTTCCTATGCCTCAAAATATTGCAAAGCAAGTTTTCCCTCCATTAGATCAGATAGAATGTTGAGTTGGATGAACTATCCAATTGCGAGGTTTACAAATAAACAGGGCCAAAGAAAGGCGGTTTAAACACTTAACTGGCCCGCCATTATAAAAATAAAATGCTGCTGCTAATTTTATTATCCGGTTTCTGCGTGATTGTTATAAAAACCGCTGATAACAATATGCTGATCTCAAAAAATCGACAATGCAGTGAATTTTTATAGCCGCAGATCTAGTCGATTTTGGCTTTTTCTTTATGGATTATAAAAAGCCCCACTAGGGCAATAACAAACAATGGCCTAGTAATTATAAACGCTGAAAAATATGGCCTATCGATTATTTTCGTTGAATCTGAAAAAAGAACAGTATTATCGACTGCACTGTTTAACATATAAATAATAGTAGTTAGACAAACAATCTTAAAACCAAAATTATAATAAGCGGAAAGGTTGAGGGATACAAAAAGTAAAAGAAATACGGAAGTCCGTCCGTTTAATACAGTCAAGAACACTCCGTTAACAAAGTTTGTATTAATACCTTCAACCAGATCGCCTTTTACTAAAAAATACACTACCACAATGAGAACGGCATACAAATTTACAAAGCAGAATATTATTCTAAATCTAGAGGATTGAAAGATAAAATCGTTTACCCTGGACTGCTGCTCTAAAGAACTAGCCAGTATACTGGCATTCTCAGAATTGTTTTCGTTTTTATTTACCATAATTTCAATCCACAGGGTGAGGACGCAAGGTGAATTCAATGCTCATACAGACTAGACTGATGATCACAATCGGACGGCACCACTGTACCAGTGCAAATAATCCCCTGTCCGAATATTCGATCATTCTGTATAGAACAACGTGATCATCAATATACATCGCAATGACCCAAACAGTTAATGCTATTGTTAAATATTTGGCATGTTGTGTGTTCCGAAGCAGAATGAATGGATACCCAATTAATATAATAGATATTCCCACGAAACGAACAGATGTGAGCTTTATTGCAGCATAAAGCTGCTCTGCATTCTCGGAGTAGTACGAATTTTTAAACTCGGCCGTTAAACTATAAAATGCAACTATAAAAAAGACATAGACCGTAATTATTGAGAGCCAAAAAACTCTGGAGAGTTTTAAGCTTTCAAACATATGCTTTCCCCGTGCGTTCCAAAGCAGTCTCCCGTGATATTTTTAGTGTAGATATCGTCTATATTAACCTTTAATCTTTAATCTTTAATCTAAAAATCTTCAATCTAAAGAGCTCATAAGTCCATATAAAATAAATGGCGGTATTCCTGGGGTTACAACATTATTTAAATTTATTTTCTGAAATTTAAACACCAGAAAAGCCCCAATCTCCCAACGAGGCCTTTTCAAAGCACATTACAGAAAACACCATCCAGCTCGACAACAGAAGTCAAACATTTGGCTATATTGTCAGAAAATGAATTCTAATCTCGTTTCTAAAAATGCCACCTGCGCCTTCTTAAAAAAGAAATGCGCAGGAAACTTTTCGTTTTAAGCATTAGCTGGAACGTATGACTTGAGTATCTTTTGAGCTGCTGCAACTACAGGCGCGTTATCTATGCATTCATAATATTGTAGATTTGCAAAAGATCCTGAAGCATGAACAGCCGCAGCTACACCCATCAATGTGGCTGCGTCTGGAATATTGAAATCAACATATATGTCCATGTCTCCACGCAAAAAACTCACATGGTTTACAGAACCTCCGGCAGCTTCCGCAACAGCTTTCACTGCTGCCATTCGATCAGAGCCACCAAGTATACCCTTTGTTCCTTCTGAACCATAAGCTCCTATCAAAATTGCTCTAATAGTCATTACCATCTCCTATTTTAAAACATCCATTAGAAGGTAATCAAAATTAGAATTAAAACTAGTTAAAATTTTAAAGCGGTTAACAGCATTTGGTCTTGAGCAGGATGTGGTGTTGATTATGAATACACGCAACAGTTTATCTCTAGACTTACAACAAGGACAGATACACTATAGTCCCTGTCGGCATTTGAGCCGTTATGATACTAAAAATGCCCGTGTAGTTTCACGAGTTAACATGTTTAAAGGTAGTGGTTATACCACTCAATCAGAAGAGTTAGTCAATTTCCATGCAAATGATCCCCCGCCCCTTTGACCAAACCGTTATGATGATTGCGGGATGCCTCCTCTTCATGTGTGGGCTGCTAATTGGCGTAGCGGTACAGGCACCTGGAGCACCGATTATAGGCATGGCGCATACTCTTGGCCTATTAGAGTCAGTTTTTATGCTCGCCTTCGTCGCTTTGCGTCCTTACTTGTACTTAAGTTTTGCAAATGCATGGCTGTTTTGCGGCCTCACTATCGTAAGTTTCTATTGCAACTTTATCGGTATAAGTTTGACTGTAATAACAGGCGCCGGAGCGGGCATGTACCTGCCACCTTGGGGCAGTTATGTGACAGATTCTCCTTCAGCTGCAAACTTTTGGGTCGGTTTCACGCTTAATATGAGTTCGGCAGCAGTTGCTATACCATTGTTATTGGTAGGCGGATGGCTCGATCAAAGGGCTACAAAGCCGCGCCTGCAGGGATGGATGTTTTACATCTCTATACTGCTAACGATCGTCTTTCTCGCCCTAACCTTCATACCAAGTTTACTTGGATAAGAAGCTAATACGGTTAGCCTGAAAAAGCAAAGGGCGATCCCATCTCACTGCTTGCTTTTGGTTACAAGAAAAAGGTCACATTTCATTACCGATAAAGTTGTTATCAGACTATATTACCATTTAATTCTTACTGTTATTTCTATTTATTATTTTATTAGCTGCAGCTTTGCGTGGATACGCTCTATTATGATTAACACTCAAAACAACCAGTGTTCAATTTTCAATTCCCATAAGGCAAGGTTCTTTAACAATCCTTTCCCGTGCTTACCCGTCCTTAAACCGATCGTGTAAACGCCGCGATAAACGCAACTTAATCTCAGAGGGTTCGGCACCAATAGCCTCCACTACTTGCTCAAGCCTGCCACGGGCACCATGCAGCTGATCGAGCAGTGACATAATGATAACCAGTGCATCTTCGTTGACTTCAAAGTCATCGGTTAATTCACACAACAGCGTAATTCTATGGATATCTAACTGGTGGTATCGAGGACCTTCTTGTGTGTGCACAGGCGTTACTATGTGCAAACTCTCAAAGTGGCTTAGTCGCTCAGCCGTTAGGGTGGTAACCGTCTCAATTACCTCTTCAGGAGCGTAAATAATTGTCATGATGCCTCCTTTCCAGCACGTGGATTATAAGCGTTTTTTTCACGCCAACTTTCCATAAATCTTTTCAGCTCGTCATCTATGTTTGGCGGGCTAACAATGCGTAGCGTAATGCGTTGATCTCCCTGGCCAAGACGCCCTTTAATGCCTCGGCCTTTAAGCCGCAAAATTTGTCCTGAACTTGCACCTGGCGGAACCGTAACATTCACTTGGCCGGCCACAGTGTTTACTGGAATTTTACCACCCAAAATCGCTTCATCTATGGAGATTGGTAATGTGACAACAATGTCCTCGCCATCGCGTTCGAAATCCGGATTAGGTGAAACATCGAGAGTAATGAATGCGTCGCCAGGCGGTCCGGCACCAAAACCCAACTCGCCTTTACCACGCAAACGAAGGGTCTGACCATTTTTTGAACCCTGCGGGATAGTGACTTCCAATACGTTCCCGTCAGGCAAAGTTATGCGTGTTTTAGTGCCTAAAACTGCGTCCAGAAACGGAACGCTAAGTCGATACTGCCTATCGTGCCCAGGCAAATCAGCAGGCTCACGCCCGTCAAACCCAGAACCGTTTCGGTTTCGAGCGAAGTTGGCAAAAAAATCATCCGCGTTAAAGCCTTCACTAAACGGATCTCCATCGGCGCTTGAGCGACCTTGCGTATATGGGTTTTCCGGTTTGCTGGCTTCATCTCGGTAATAACCGCGTGGGGCTTGTTCCGCACCAGTGGCGTCAATTTCACCAGCATCAAACCGTCGGCGTTGATCAGAATCCTTAAGCAAGTCGTAGGCACGTCCAGCGTTTTTGAACCGCGCCTCGGCTTTTGGATCATCTGGGTTCAGGTCTGGGTGGTTTTTCCGCGCAATCTTGCGATAAGCCTTTTTAATTGCATCAGGTGTAGCCGTTTTTGATAAGCCAAGTGCGGCATAAGGGTCCTGTGTCATTATTTGCTCCGCATTTGAGTTTTAACTGTCGTAGACGAATTAAATTATTTTGGAAAGAATACCCCTTAATGTTTTCAATAAGACACATTTCAATAATTCATCTTACACGCTGTGGTAATTGGAATTAAGTAGTGAATCAAACTGCGCTAGGAGAGCCTTTGAAACCATAAATTAGGAAAATATCACAGGCCATTATCAAATTATACAATATCATAAATTAGGCCATCAAATGAAGTCACATTTCTTTTCCACTGTACTACTAGCTGGTTTTTGACTTACTAATTTCTATGCTTAAGCTTGGCATAATCTTTCCTAAAATAAGCCAACCGCCCCAAACGGAAAACCATTTGAAGTCAAGTTGACAAATTATGTGCCGAACCAACTGTTTTCTTCGATCCTTGATGAAACCTGAAACTAAAAAACAATGAAACGTGCTCCATTATTGGGTGCAGAATTTTAATAAGGTAAAAAGATGAAAAAACTTTCCATATTCATGCAGAAACTGATGGGGGTACTTGCTGCATCCGCTGTTTTTCTTACCGTATTATCAAATGCTGGGTACGCTCAAGGTGATGGACCTCGCGCTTACTTCCCCACTCCCGACGGGATGAAAACAATTGCAGGCTATGGCTTATTCGTATCTGGAAATACTGTTTTTGACTCAGGCATTATAAATAGAAACGCTGACCTTGATATGAACATCGGAGTTGCTCAGTATACCCAAAGCTTCGCGATAGGTGATCGATTAGCAGGCGCGTTTGCAATTGTTCCATTCGGAGACGTGACGGGCTCGATTAGTGGCCCGTTCGCGGGACTAAAGGGGGACAGTAACGGCTTTGGCGATGTCATCCTTGGAGGCATCGTCGCCTTACGCGGCGTACCAGCTTTGACACAGCAGGATTATGCCGCTTTCAACCCGAATTTATCCGTAGGAGTTTTAGCAAAAATAACTTTACCCACCGGAAACTATTCGCAGTCAAAGGCTATTAATTTGGGATCAAATCGTTGGGCTGCTCAGTTGGGTGTGCCTGTTGTTTATTACTTTGGAAACTCCTTTCTTGATCCAAAGCTTACTGTTTTAGAGATCTCGCCATCTGTAACTATTTATTCCGAAAATAGCTCCGCTTTTGGTGGTGGAACAATATCTCAAAAGCCCTTGTACCAAGTTGAAGCTCACTTGTCCCGCAATATCACTAGAGCAATGTTTTTGTCTTTGGATGGTCTCTGGATCAACGGCGGTAAAACGAGCAACAACGGTGTCTCAAACGATGATAAGCAGAACTCTTTTTCATTGGGTGCAAGTATTGGTTTGAATCTCAGTAGGTCGACCTCAATAAAGGTAAGTTATGGCAAGGTGGTGAACAGAAACTCTAACGGTGCAGACGGCGATATGGTGAGGATAATCCTATCCAAATCTTTTTAAGTAGTTTTTGGGTTTGGCCTCGCCATGCTTTATTCTAAAAAAGATGGCTCCAGATTTTGTAACTTTTCCGGTTAATGCCACAAAGCTTCAAAGCAAAGGAATGAAACGAAAATGAGCACAAATCCATTTCAGATTTATTCTAATAAGCCAATAACAGTGGACGGCATTTATAGCCAAGCTGAAGTTGGTCTAGCAAATCGAAATAATGGAAATTTGCTAGAGACTTTGACCTTAGACATCACCCCTACCGGGTGTCATTATCTGCTCACTCACTTTGATGTTCCGTTATTGGATCCTAAAGCATATAAATTAGAATTTTCAGGTTCATTTGAAACACAGTTTGAGTTTTCGATGGCAGAGATTATGACTTTGCCTGCATTGACAATACCCGTAACAATGGAGTGCGCTGGAAATGGTCGCGCCGGTGTTTCACCACGATCCCCTTCTATGCCTTGGATGTATGAAGCCGTTGGAACGTCCGAATGGACAGGAACGAAACTTGCACCTTTAATTGAAAGAGCTTGCCCCAAAAATAATGTTGTCGAGATATCGTTCACTGGCGCCGACTACGGTTACGACATGGGTGAGCCTCACTTCTTTGGGCGTAGTTTGACACTTTCACAAATCAAAGAACTGGATGTTTTGCTGGTCTATGCCATGAACGGTACACCCCTGCTCCCTCAACATGGTGCTCCTTTGCGGATTATTGTTCCAGGTTGGTATGGCATGGCAAGCGTTAAGTGGCTTACAAATATCACAGCATTGACCGAACCATATGCCGGATATCAACAGGTTAAGACCTACCGTTTTAAGGCGCACAAAGATGATCCAGGCATCCCGATTCAAACTATACGCGTTAAATCCCTTATGGTTCCGCCCGGGGTTCCCGATTGGTCAACACGCAAGCGTTTTGTATCAGCAGGTACGGTTGATTTGATCGGAAGGGCATGGTCAGGCGATGGCGTTCCAATTGTTAAAGTCGAAGTTGAGGTTGCCGGTGAATGGAGACAAGCAAAGCTGTCGGAAAAGGAATATCGCTATGCGTGGCAAAAATGGACATTCTCCTGGCAAGCTGAACCGGGAGATTATATTTTGAGATGTCGTGCCAGCGATATGAATGGCAATATCCAACCGCTTGATCCGCCTTGGGATCAGGCGGGTTTTGCCAACAATGCTGCCCAACGCGTACACGTTTTTGTCGAGTAATGACAAAGGACTTTTGCCGGAATGACGGCTAGCATGACCCTGAACATCACCAAATATATAAATACGCCCCAGGCAAACTGGAATGTGAACCTTGTATATTTCCAACCACCGTGGCCTTATCTGACATCGCTACTAAGCATTTAGTTCCAAGGAAACGTCTATGAAAATAATGATAGCCGGATCACGACCAACTAAAGAGGCATTACCTGACTGGTTCACAGGCACAGTATGGCAGGACCCTATTGTCAAGGCTCCAGAGCCAGCAAGTCTCCAGGCATTGAATTTAGCGTTTGAACCGGGCGCACACATGGCATGGCATACACACACATTGGGGCAAACATTCCAAGTGGTCAGTGGTGTCGGACTTGTTGGGCTAAAAAATGAGTGCCCACAAAACATAAGTACTGGCATGGACCACATCGTTATCCAAGAAGCGTTGGATGGACGAGTAACCGAGTGGCTAGAGAAGGTATCTGATGAGGATTACTCAGGTTTAGCAGAATGATGTTACTGCAATGAATTTAGTAAATCTAAGCGCATTTTTTCCAAAAGTAAAAAACTGCAAAATTAATCTGAAAATTTTAAAACAAAAAAATCTAAAATGGTCATAGCTGCAGCACGAGAGGACAAGCCAACAGTCGCAGTGATCTTAATGTTTGTGGCGGTTTTTCTATTCACCTTAATAGATAGCTCTGCGAAATGGCTCATCCTATATGGACTGCCTGCAATGCAAGTCATCTTTGCCAGATACTGCGGTGCGTTCATTGTTTTAATTTTACTTTTCATTCCTCGCGGTGGTTTGAACCAATTTGTTTCGAATAATCCAAAGCTTCAATTCAGCCGCGCAATTGCCCTTTTAGGTGGTACAACATTTAATTTTTTGGCGCTGCAATTTCTTCCAATCACAACGACAATAGCCATCTTTTTCGCTATGCCGCTGATGATAACAGTGCTTGGATACTTTATACTTGGTGAAAAAGTTGGGCTTCGTAGGTTTGCGGCAGTTTTTGCAGGTTTCATGGGGGTTTTGATCATTATTCAGCCTTGGGGAGAGGAATTCCAATGGGCAATGATTTTTTCTGTCGCTGCACTGATTTGCGCGTCCGGCTACTTTATTTTAACCCGGCTATTGGCTGGACAAGATAACAACTCAACCAGTCAATTATGGTCCAGTGGAGTTGCAACTTTTGCAATCGCCCCGTTTGCTTTCCAAAATTGGCATTGGCCTCAAACAAATATGGGTTTTTGTGTGCTGGTCATTATTGGTGTCTTTGGGGCCATTAGCCATATTCTTGCTACCCGCGCTCATTTACTAGCAAACGCCTCGACGCTCGCCCCCACTATGTATGCCCAAGTTATCTACGCGACAGTAATTGGTTATTTTGTTTTTGATACGCTTCCGTCTGGCTGGACAGGTTTGGGGACAATTATAATTATTGGGTCAGGTTTATTCATTTGGAAGCGCGAAAATACTCTCCAGCAGACACCATAAAACCACATTTCAGAGTTTGTTGCATTCAGTCATCCTCTGGCAAAAAATCCAATTTTGACGCCAAGGCACCCTCACCCCCCCCTTTGCTAGCAAACCTCAGACGCAATCTTCACACAGAATTTTTCTCGAATGGTCACCTCCCAAAAATATTTAATTTAGAAACCTGAATTTACCTCATCAGCACTCCGTAGAAATTATAGAAATACCCTTAAAATAAATTTTAACCTGTCCCCCCCAATTACTTCATATGAAAGAACGATTAATATTGAGTTATAAATTTATACTGAGGCCAAAGAAAAAATATGGCTTTTGGAAAAATACGATTATAAACCAAAAAACCTCAGCATAGAAAATTTTTTACTCAGACTTTACTTTGATTAAGTTGAACAATTTTAAAATGTGATAGCTTTATTACTCACTGCGAAAATATGAACTTTTAAAATAGCTTTCAGAGACCTCAGCGAAACTATGGGATTCCCTCGCGGTTGATTGCGCTGTATTAAAAGTGCCTGAGAAAAAGATTTGTTCTGATAACGCAGTCGTTTCTTACTTTGGCATCAGTTGTAAAACAATTACCCAAAGCCACTAATTTATTTCCGTCCAATTTAATCATGAAATTGCACGGTGCTCAATCGGCTGTTCGTTCTAGTTTGTTGCGCGATTGCTAGACGTCCAGTAAGAAGAAATTTTATAAAACATTGGGAGGTCCGTATGAACGACCGAAAGAAACCCCTCACAGAGGATCAGGAAGCGGCACCGCTCTATGGGGCCAGAGATCTCTCAGAAGCGCTGTCTACGAAGGGCTTTCCTCGACCTGTTCAAGATCCAAGACATGTTTATGCCGCCATTCGCGATGAGCTGATGCTGGACGGAAACGCCCGACAAAACCTTGCAACCTTCTGCCAAACTTACGAAGAGCCAGAAATCCACCAATTAATGGATGACTGCATTGACAAAAACATGGTGGACAAGGACGAATATCCCCAATCAGCAGAGATTGAGCAACGCTGCGTGCGAATGCTTGCAGATCTTTGGCATGCTCCAGATACAAAGGAAGGCTATGGGTGTTCAACAACCGGGTCCAGCGAAGCTGCGATGCTGGGTGGCCTTGCTATGAAGCGGCGATGGGAAGCGCAGCGCAAAGCCCAAGAAAAGCCAACCGACAAGCCCAACCTAATTACGGGCCCCGTGCAGGTTTGCTGGCACAAGTTCACACGCTATTGGGATATTGAGCATCGTGAAATCCCAATGGAAAACGGTCGCCTGCTAATGACGCCAGAGGAGGTCCTAAAACGATGCGACGAAAATACCATTGGCGTAGTCCCAACACTCGGAGTGACTTTCACCGGACAGTACGAACCAGTAAAGGAAGTGGCCAATGTGCTCGACAAATTTCAGGCAGATACAGGGATCGATATTCCGATCCATGTCGATGGTGCATCGGGAGGCTTTCTTGCCCCATTTTGCGCACCAGACCTTGAGTGGGATTTTAGATTACCACGCGTTAGATCAATCAATGCATCGGGTCACAAGTTTGGTCTCGCACCACTTGGCATTGGATGGATTATGTGGCGAACTCAACAAGACCTGCCCGATAATCTCGTATTCTGGGTGAACTATCTGGGTGGAAATATGCGCGATATCGGCCTTAATTTCTCACGACCTGGCGGTCAAATTGCCTGCCAATACTACAACTTTCTGCGTCTTGGGCATGAAGGTTATGCCAAAATTCATGGAGCGTGCTACGAGACTGCCCACGCACTCGCTACCGAGATATCGGCTTTGGGTCCGTTTGACGTTCAATTTGACGGCGACCCCTCCACCGGAATACCGGCAATTTGCTGGACTTTAAAACCAGAAGCCGACCCAGGGTACAACCTGTTTGATCTTGCAGACAGGCTGCGAATCTATGGCTGGCAAGTTCCAGCCTACACACTCCCCGCCAATTGCGAGACGATAGCAATCCAACGGATTCTCGTTCGTCAGGGTGTGAGCAGAGATCTGGCAGAGCTTTTAATGCGAGACATGCGGAAAGCAATAAGTCACCTCGAGGCCAATCCGACAACCCAGTCGCTCTCATCTGATACAACTTCAGGCTTTCATCATTGACCGTGAACGTAGAACAAACCACTCAGGTTCCTTACGAGAAAGGACCATATCCGTTTGTCACCAAACGGCACAACGTGAATCGTGATAAACGAATTATCTATCGGTCTCGAGATCATTGTCGAGGTGCTGTCAGACAAGGCAAAACTCGTCTCCACTGGACCAACAGGGCTGTAGTAAATACCACTGTAGCGCAAACGGGCTGGTGAGACACTTGGCTATTTACCGAAGCTTGTTTCTGAGCGCTGTGTAATGGGTCTTGTCTTGACCCCTTAGAACGGGTTGGGTTGCATATTATGGGTTTTTGCGAAGCTGCGCGAAATCAGCCTTATCGAGCATCAGGCGCACGCCGAGAGTGCCTGATCCTTGATCAATCGGAAATTTGCGAAGGTAAATTTCAGCCGTTTGGATCGCGGGTTCTTGTGCACACAGCTGAGCTATTTGTGTGACCAGCCATTCTTGTGTTTCGCGGTGACTCGTTAGCGCCAAAGCCATGAGTTTGGAGATGAGTGGATCATAGTCAAAAACATCCGCCATGCGGTCCTGCAGGATCAGGACATTTACCGGGTCAATCTGCAACGTCAAATCAAGCAGGTGATAGTCGGGCACTGGATCATTAGGCCCATATGTCCCAATGTTTGTGTTTAGAATTAGATCTTTGAGCTCAATTGAACTGGTCGCCATTGGGCCGGGCCTCTGTGGTTAGTGACATAAACAACATTTCGTATTAGATAGGTGTAGCCTCACATTGGGCAAGTTGTTGTTTATTTGAATCGACGGCCATAACGGGTAAAGACTCAGCATCTCTCCTCAGTGCATCACCTTTGAGATGAAGGACCGTTCCCTAAGTCAGTTTTTTTGATCACACGAATTTTGCCACGCCATGCTAAGGATTGCTGGTTCAACACTCCCAAATCTGTAACCCCAGACAAGATTGCCTCGCACAGCTCTACCGCTTTGGCAGCTTGGTCTTGTGTCAGATGCTTGTAGGCAGGTTGCAGCACGTAATCGTACCAAACACCGCCACACACTGCATCGAGGACAACGCGTTGAAAACAATGATCATTGCGGATGGGCCAATGCGTGTGTGACGTTCGCGCAAGCATTGGCATGGTTTCTTTTGTCAGTACCATATAGCGGCTCACAAGGTCAGCAGTGCGGCCTTTCATGTGGACGCACAAATCATTGTTTGGTCCAAAATGCGTGGGATTTGTTTTTTGACTTTAAAAAATCCAGCCGTTGCATGAGGCCAGATCGCTTCGTCCCAATCGCGTCTTTGCTCGCACAAAGATATACCACGGGACACAAGGGTTGGCAGGGCCGCATCAAGCCAATCGCGCAAGGGGCCATACGTGACATAAGGCGTGAATATCTGTTGTACATTTGCAGATGCCGCCCAATCAGCAAGACCTGTGGGATCGTTCGCCGTTAGGGTCTGCGACGCGCAGTTCAGGCGGTTTGCCACATCACGCAAGGCCACGTCTTCGAACTGACAAACTGTATTTGACACAGCACGCGGAGACCGCAGTTGACTGCATGCCAGTGCGGCCACAGCTTGCACATTCAATGCGCCCAGATTGAAATCTTCGACAAGACAATCTTCATCGGTGATCAAAACTGCTGTTGGAACGTCAGGTTTCGCTGTTTGCATGTCCCTAATGGGTTGAATGGTGGGCAGCCCATCAGGTTCGGATGCTTCTAAACCTTTGCTCACCTCGGCCAGTTCGCCGTGCGCAGGGGTAAAACGCCCGTTGGTGAATATATCAATGTTCTGGCGTTTTGCAGGATAGGGTTTTCCACGTGTGTGCAGGCCCGCCGCCCATCGCCAGTTCAACGTGTTTGCCGCGGCGTCCCCATCCAAAAGATGGCGGTAGAAAAAATCTGCACCCAATCGCCAGGGCAGCTCAAGCGTGAAAATCCAGATAGAGGCAAACCACATCCGCGCGTGGTTGTGCAAATACCCTGTCTGCGTCAATTCCTGCGCCCAACTGTCAAAATAATTGAAGCCGGTGTTTCCCGCCTCAGCCAGTTCAATATCACGACGCAATCTGCCATCCCGCTTTACCGCAGCAAAATCCGCGTCACGGCCCACAACATAGCTGTCCCAAACCTGCGGCCGGCGTTCCAGCCATCCCTTGTAGTATCCGCGCCAGATCACTTCTTCTACGAACTTAGACGCATCATCAGGGCCGTGCGCGTCAAGCGCGGCGGTGATTACCTCATGCTCCGTTATCAGGCGACGGCGGATGTAGGGCGACAGCATCGACACATTGGTATGCTGTCCTGGCCCATTGTCATAATTGCGGCCCTGCTTATACCTTCGCCCCATACCAGCCACGAACATTTGCATTGCGGCAAGGCCAGCTGCACGGGTCCCAACAAATTCTGCCATGAGTTTAGTTCATCAGGTCTTCGAAAAGTCCGTGATACCGACGATGCTGTGATTTATCGTTCGCATGGCGACCATCTTCATGCCAAGGAGCATGCTCAGTATTTTTGCGCACCAACGTTTCTGACGGGCAGTCAAGCCGGGCAAAAACAATTGCATCTGCTTTAGTGTCAGGCATTATCGTGTTCCTTTTCTGTCACTAATGAGTGATACGGTTCAATTCGATAATCGGTTCCATTTTAATTGAAATATCTGCCGTTTTGTTCGCGGCGTGTTGCACACCACTCTTGAAATCCGCCAAACCTGAAACACCTAAATCGCATGACAGAAAAATCACCGCTCGTGCGATTTATGAAATTATCTATTTCAACTTTGCGTCCGCCACCGGGGCGTGCGCGTATTGCGACCGCACTGGCATACGGGGTGGTGTGCCACATGCTGTTCTCCCTCGCGGTCCTGTCTATGATAGTAGCAATGTTTTTTGGCATGAGTATGAGCTTTGGGCGGGTGCCTGCGCCCTACGCTACCCTGGCAAATACTGCCTTAATCCTTCAGTTCCCGATTGTTCACTCCCTGCTTTTGACGTCGAAGGGGAAGCGGATCCTGGCACGGCTAGCACCAAATCGACATGCTAAAACGCTGTCCTCGACGATCTACGCCACCATCGCTTCGATACAGTTGCTTACATTGTTCGCATTGTGGACGCCAAGCGGCACGATCTGGTGGGAAGCATCAGGTGGTGTGTTTGTCGCGATCTGTATCATGTATGGGCTGTCTTGGCTGTTACTGTTGTGGGCCAGCGCTGACGCCGGTGCAGAAGTTCAATCCGGCGCATTGGGTTGGATGTCATTGATGCAAAACATCAAACCAGTTTTTCCCGATATGCCCACCCGCGGTTTGTTTAGGATCATCCGCCAACCGATTTATGCCGCGTTTGCCCTGACCACATGGACCGTACCTGTATGGACGTCGGACCAGTTGTTTTTAGCAGTCGGCCTGACTACATATTGCGTACTTGCCCCACAGCTAAAGGAACGTCGCTTTACCAAACGTTACGGTAACCGCTTTGCCAGCTACCGAAAAAAAGTGCCCTACATGATCCCCCGCATTTTCAAGAAACCGTCGCAATGACAGGCCGGCGCAACAACCTTAAAATTTATAATGATGTCGCCGCCAACTGGTGGTCTGATGAAATCCGTTGGGTTAGGACATTAAAAAACCTCGTCCCTGGACGTCTGAAGTGGTTTGATAAACTGACTGATTGGCAAGGAAAATCCGTTCTCGACCTCGGGTGCGCAGGTGGATTCATGGCCGAGGCATTGGCGCACAAGGGCGCGCGTGTCAGCGGAATTGACCCAGCGCAAGACGCCATTCAGGCCGCAAAACACCACGCAAAAACCAGTAATCTCGATATCACATACGACGTTGGTGTGGGCGAACACATGCCGTACTCCGATGACACATTCAACATTGTCGTCTGCGTTGATGTTTTAGAACACGTCCGCGATCTAAGTCAGGTCTTGGCCGAGGTTGCGCGCGTTCTCAAACCCGGCGGTCTATTTTTGTATGATACAATAAACCGCAATCCGATCGCGCGCCTTGCCACCATCACCGTCGCTGAAGATATCTTGCGTCTTTTGCCCAAGAATACCCATGATCCGGCGATGTTTATCAAACCGCTTGAGCTTCGCACAGCGATGATTAATGCTGGGCTGACCGTTGGGCCCCAAACGGGGTTGGGACCGCGTGGCTTGAACCGCCAGTTCGACATCACATTTGGACCACTCCCCTTCAAAACAGTTCTTTATATGGGCATGGCCCGCTTGCCGAAGGTTGCGCCATCATGACGTTCCATCTTTAACCACGACGACTGATAAACGGCGCGTCCAAACTGATAGGTCCGCCAAAGTAAGCTATTTTGATATTTACAAACTTTCGGGATACTTCCCGTAAATTCCTGATTTGGGGTGGAGGAAGTTTTCATGATGAACGAAGAACGGATTGAACGTCTTGCCATCAAGCTTGACGCGGTATCTTATATTATCGTCAGTAGCTTCTCCGAGAGTCCGTACATATCTACACATAAAGTCCGAAGACGTGTAGGAATTTAGTGGGACCACTAGCTTGAGGTCCCACTTTCGATTTTGAGTTTCACAGTTTCTACAACTTGCTTTATCTATTGGTAGGTCAATTCATCAGGTAAGTGGAGTTGCTCCAGTTTCCATACGAATTATTTGTCCATCTTTTATCATGCAAACCAGCATAACTGCTTCTTTAGTATCGT
>ERZ1047472.1302-NODE-1302-length-19701-cov-21.430520_pt1 | contig 19701 bp, 19 predicted proteins | sample MGYA00383095_ERZ1047472 | MGnify/ENA primary metagenome ERZ1047472 (study PRJEB29581, sample SAMEA5548365) | metagenome | biome: marine; feature: coastal; material: water | depth 1 m | study: Short-term variability in the microbial, nano- and picoplankton... | reverse complement strand
TCATTATTTTTATAATTCAAAGCAATTTTAAGTTAAATTTGATAAATATTTTTTTAATTCAATATCATACACTTACATCTTAAATCTTAAAATGAAAATTATATTAGTAGGATATATGGGTAGCGGAAAATCTGCCGTAGGAGAGCAATTAGCAGCCTCTCTAAACTATAAATTTGTTGATTTAGACCAAGCCATAGCTCAAGAAACAGGAAGTAGTATTATTGACTTATTCGCAACAAAGGGAGAAGTCTATTTCAGAAAAACAGAAAGAAAACTGGTGGCTAAAATTTTAACTGATAGTTCCAACCTAGTTTTAGCAACGGGCGGAGGCACTCCTTGTTACGGAGACATGCTTCAGTTTTTAAAATCTGTAACAGCAAGTACCACCGTTTATTTAAAAACATCTAATGAAGAACTAACTCGACGACTTTTTAACGAAAGAAAGCAAAGACCATTAATTGCTCATTTAAACACCGAACTTTTATTAAATGACTTCATAAAAAAACATCTTTTTGAACGGTCTTATTTTTACAACCAATCGGATTTGAAAGTTGCTACGGATTCTCGTTCTGTTGAGGCCATAGCGGAGGAAATTAAAAATAACGTATCTTTCTAATCTAAACGCGCAAAATAATTCCCTTTTTCGAACACTACCGATACATTTTCATTGATGGATGTTGAAAGAGAAATACCTTTAAAATCTGCCTTAACAGGATATTTTTTATGATTTCTGTCCACTAATACTGCTGTGTTAAATTGTTTGAGTGGTACTTGTAAAAAATGCTTAATTCCGTAAATGAGCGTGGTTCCTGAGTGAAGAACATCATCTACTAAGACCAAAGATTTATTTTTATAAATTTTCGATTCTAGAGAGGTAGTAATAGGCTCTATAGGGTTTTTTTTATCAATCATTACTTTGCACATAATAACCTTAATGGGCGATATTTTTTCAATAACGGTTTTTATTTTTTTTGCGAAAACAAATCCGTTTTCAAAAATTCCAGCAATAACTACTTCTTTTTCAGAAACATTGTTTTCATAAATTTGATAAGCAATACGCCTAATTTTATGGTCTATTTGTTTCTGATCTAAAATGATATTCCCAATTTGAGTCATAAAGTAATAATTTTATTCAAAGATAGTAAATGAGCTACTAATCGTCAGAGACAGATTCTGTAAAATCTTCTAAATCTCTTCTATCTTTTTTACTGGGTCTTCCAGTACCTTTTTTACGATAGTAATCCTTAGCATATTTTAGCAATTCTTTATTTGAAAAAGCTTCTTTTGAGGTCGTGTCTTTTCGGTATTGGTCGACTAACTTTGCACCAAGCCTACTGGTGGGCAAATCTAAAACTTGTAGGGTATAATGTATTTGGTCTTTACGAATTTCGATCACATCTCCAGGATAGACATCTCTTGCAGGTTTAACAGAAGTTTTGTCAATTTTTACCGATCCTTTTTTACAAGCTTGAGTAGCTATACTCCTTGTTTTAAAGTAACGAACACACCATAAATACTTATCTATCCTCATTTATTAAAAGATCTCAATCTTATTCAGTAAAAATAGCTTAAAATCGTATATTTGGCCAACTAAAAAAAGAAAAATGAATAGAAATGTTTTTTTATTACCTCTTGTAGCTATTTTATTTACTTTGGTTTTCTCCTGCGACACAGAAGATGATGGTGTGATTATTGTTCCTCCTAGAGAAAGAGATGAAGAAGTGATTCCAGCAACCTTGATGATTGAAAACTATTTAGAGACTCATTTTTATAATTACGAACAATTTGCCAACCCTCCAGCTGATTTTAATTACCAAATTATTTTTGATACTATAGCTGGCGATAACAGTAACAAGACGCCTTTAATTGATCAAGTTTCATTTAAAAATGTTGATGATATATTTCAAGACGGTGTTGTATACAAGCTTTATTACTTAAAAGTAAGACAGGGTGAAGGTGATCCAATAAATTTTTCTGATAAAACCACTTTAAATTATGTTGGAACCTCCCTTCGAGAAAAAGAAATTCTTGTCAATGATGTTTATGAAACAGTTTATCCAACAGAAACATTTGATAGTAGTGTAAGTCCAATTTCTTTTGATTTAACTCGAGTTGTTAAAGGTTTCCAAGCAACTTTAATTGAATTTAACGGGGCAACAGGTTTTACCGAAAATCCCGATGGTACGCTAACTTTCGATGATTTTGGTATTGGCGCAGTATTTATGCAATCAGGTTTAGGTTATTACAATACACCACCCGTTGGAAGTGGAATTGAATTTTATGATCAACTCATTTTTACGTTTCAAACCTATGCTGTTGAAAAAACAGATCAAGATTTAGACACCATTTTATCGGAGTTTGAAGATTTAAATGGAAATGGAAATGAATTAGACGATGATACTGATAATGATGGATTTCCTAATTTCAATGATCCAGATGATGATGGCGACGGCAAATTAACACGATTCGAGGTAGAGGCTAACCAATACACCTTGAACCCTGGGGATGCTGATCCAGAACTCGCTGAAAATGAGGTTGAAATGCAACGTAAAACAAACTTAGAAACGGGTATTGTAACTTTATACACGGTTGTTTTTACAGATGCTAATAACGACGGAATAGCTGACTACTTAGACGAAAACACCTATTAGATTTACGCTATAAATTAACTACTTTCTTTTCAGCACTCGTTGAGTTGCATTGACAATTGCACTTGCGTCCAATCCATATTTTTCCATTAATTGTGCAGGGGTTCCAGATTCTCCAAAAGTATCTTGTGTTGCTACAAATTCTTGTGGTGTTGGGTTGTTTTTAGCCAACACTCGAGCTACACTTTCTCCTAAACCTCCAAGAATATTATGCTCCTCGGCAGTAACGATACAATTAGTTTTGGCTACACTATTTAAAATAGCAGCTTCATCCAGCGGTTTGATGGTATGTATATTAATCACATCGGCAGTTATTCCTTGTTCATTTAGTGTTTCTGCAGCTTGTAGAGCCTCCCAAACTAAGTGTCCTGTAGCTACTATAGTTACATCACTTCCCTCTTGTAATTGGATAGCTTTTCCTATTTCAAAAGTTTGGACTTCAGGAGTGAAATTGGCTACTTTTGGCCTTCCAAACCTTAGGTAAACAGGTCCGTTATAATCAGCAATTGCTTTAGTAGCGGCTTTGGTTTGATTGAAGTCACAGGTATTGATTACCGTCATTCCTGGTAACATTTTCATCAAGCCAATATCCTCTAATATTTGATGAGTCGCACCATCTTCTCCTAAAGTTAACCCTGCATGAGAAGCACAGATTTTCACATTTTTTCCACTGTAAGCAATTGATTGACGAATTTGATCGTATACTCTTCCAGTCGAAAAGTTCGCAAAAGTTCCTGTAAAAGGAATTTTTCCTCCGATGGTCATACCTGCAGCAATTCCCATCATATTGGCTTCAGCAATTCCAACCTGGTAAAAACGCTCTGGATGATTGTTTTGAAAATCATTCATTTTTAAAGATCCAATCAGATCAGCACAAAGAGCTACTACGTTCTCATTCGATTTTCCTAATTCGGTTAATCCAGCACCAAACCCAGATCTTGTATCTTTTTTACCGGTATCTATATATTTTTTCATATGAATTTTCTTGTTGTGTTTTAGTAATCTCCCAATGTTACAGGATTTTGTTTTAATGCTTTTTCTAGTTGTTCATCATTAGGAGCCTTCCCATGCCAAGCATTGGTGTGCATCATAAAATCGACCCCGTTACCCATAACGGTATGCAGTAAAACACAAATAGGTTTTCCATTACCAGTTTTATTTTTAGCGATTTTCATTCCATTTAGAATTGCGTCTATATCATTTCCATTTTTGATATCAACAACGTCCCAATCAAAAGCTTCAAATTTAGCTCTTAAATTTCCAAGCGATAAAACATCATCGGTTGCTCCATCAATTTGTTGTTTATTATAGTCAACAGTAACAATTAGATTGTCAATTTGATTACCAGCGGCATACATGATGGCCTCCCAGTTTTGACCCTCTTGTAATTCACCGTCACCACAAAGAGTATATACTATCTTAGTATCATGATTTAACTTTTTGCTTTGAGCAGCTCCTATGGCAGCAGAAATTCCTTGTCCAAGTGAACCAGAAGCAATACGAATACCAGGTAAGCCTTCATGGGTAGTAGGGTGCCCTTGCAATCTTGTGTTTAGTAAACGAAAGGTGTTGAGTTCTTCCACAGGAAAATATCCTGACCTTGCTAGTACACTGTAAAAAACAGGAGAAATATGACCGTTCGATAAAAAGAAAAGGTCTTCCTCCTTACCATCCATTTCAAAGGTGTTTTTACGCTCCATTATTTCTTGGTAGAGTGCTACTAAAAATTCGGCACAACCTAGAGAACCTCCTGGATGTCCTGAGTTAACTTTATGTACTTGACGCAAAATATCTCTACGTACCTGTACTACTAAATTATTTAAGTGATTACTGTCTGACATATTGTTGTTTTTCTTGTCCAAAAATAGACTTTTGATACTCCTACACAAAATGGAATATGTTACAGTTATTAACGATTTTACTCATTTAGTTAACAGAATGTAAAGTTTTATGTAAAAAGTAAATTATAGCGTCTACTTCTTCCATTAAAACAACAATTCATTTTATATTTGTAAGATCCTATTAAATCAAATAGGAATTCTAAATAGTTAAGATGCAATTCGATTTAAAAGCTACTGACACTTCAACCCAGGCAAGAGCAGCTACCATCATTACAGATCATGGAAAAATAGAAACCCCCATTTTTATGCCTGTAGGAACAGTTGGAACGGTTAAGGGCGTGCACCAAAGGGAGTTAGAACAAGATATCAATCCTGATATTATTTTAGGAAACACCTATCATTTATACTTACGACCACAAACACCTATATTAGAAAAAGCGGGAGGTCTTCATAAATTTATGAATTGGGATCGAAATATTTTAACAGATAGTGGTGGTTATCAAGTTTACTCGCTCTCTGCTAATCGAAAAATAAAAGAAGAAGGGGTGAAATTTAAATCACACATTGATGGGAGTTACCACATATTTACACCCGAAAATGTCATGGAAATTCAGCGAACAATTGGAGCAGATATTATTATGGCTTTTGATGAATGTACACCTTATCCCTGTGATTATCAGTATGCAAAAAGATCGATGCACATGACACATCGCTGGTTGGAGCGTTGTATTACGCATCTTAAAAAAACACCACTAAAATATAATTACAGTCAAACATTTTTTCCGATTGTTCAAGGTAGTACTTACAAGGATTTAAGAAAACAATCTGCAGAATATATAGCATCTGTGGGTGCTGAAGGAAATGCAATTGGTGGTTTGTCTGTGGGAGAGCCGGCAGAAGAAATGTATGAAATGACAGCAGTCGTAACGGAGGTACTACCAAAAGATAAACCAAGGTATTTAATGGGGGTAGGAACTCCCATAAATCTTTTAGAAAATATCGCATTGGGAATTGATATGTTTGACTGTGTTATGCCTACCAGAAATGGTAGAAATGGAATGCTTTTCACTGCTTATGGATCTATTAACATTAAAAATAAAAAATGGGCTGACGATTTTTCCGAAATTGATTCCATGAATATTACATGGGTTGATACTGCCTACAGTAAGGCTTACTTAAGACATTTATTTACGGTAAATGAAATGTTAGGAAGACAAATAGCTACTATTCATAATTTAGGTTTTTATTTATGGTTGGTTCGTGAAGCCAGAAAGCATATATTAGCAGGAGACTTTGGGGTTTGGAAAAATAAAATGGTTAAACAAATGGATAATAAGCTATAATAAATGCTGAGTATTCTTGATCGATACATACTGAAAAGATATATAGGGACTTTTACGCTATTATTACTGCTATTTATTCCTATTGGTATTACCGTAAATCTTGCAGAGAAAATCGATAAAATACTTCAAAACGAGGCACCCTTTTTAGAAGTTGTTGAATACTATATTTTTTTTACTATTTATTTTGCCAACCTACTATTTCCTTTATTTTTATTTTTATCGGTTATTTGGTTTACTTCAAAACTAGCAAACAATACTGAGGTGATTGCGTTTTTAAGCAGTGGTGTATCATACTACCGGTTTTTAAGACCTTATTTTATTGGTGCCACAATTGTTTGTATTGGAGCGTTAATTATGGGAATGTACCTAGCTCCAATGGCAAGCAAAGGGTTTAATGAGTTTATTTATAAATACATCAAAAAAAGTAAAAAAGATAGAACTCAAACCAATGTCTATCGACAAATAAATGATCAAGATTACATCTATGTAAGCTATTTTAATGTAAAAGATAAAACAGGAGAAAAATTTACATTAGAACATTTTAATGGTAATCAATTAGAATATAAAATTAAAGCCGATAAAATAGTTTTTAACGAAGCTGATAGTACTTATACTCTCTATAAATATTTAAAAAGAATCATCAATTCTAATGAAGATATACTTGAGTCAAAAGCAAAAAAAGATACTACTTTTAGTTTTGATTTAGAAGATTTAACACCCGTTGAATATATAGCTGAAACTTTAAATTATACCGAATTAAATTCTTTTATTGAAAGAGAAAAAAAGAGAGGATCTTCCAATATTAATAGGTACGAAGTGGTTAGGTATAAGCGATGGAGTTTGCCAATTTCTGCCTATATTTTAACAATAATTGCAGTTGCAGTATCTTCAATGAAACGTCGAGGAGGTATGGGAGTGAATTTAGCTATTGGTATTGGAATAGGAATGATCTTTATATTTTTTGATAAAATATTCGGAACCATGGCTGAGCAAAGTGATTTTTCTCCCATCGTAGCTACTTGGTTTCCTAATTTAGTCTTTGCTATTCTGGCAGTATATTTACTTCGTAATGCAAAACGATAAATTAATAAATTATTTACATTTACATTTCATAGTTTTTATATGGGGTTTTACAGCAGTTTTAGGAGACTTAATCACTATAGCTGCAGTTCCGTTAGTTTGGTTCAGGATGTTATTGGGTTCTATTTTTGTTCTCATTTATATCTGGTTTACTAAACGAAAGTTAAAAGTATCTTTAAAATCATTAGTAATATTTGCTCTTATTGGTTTTCTGATAGCTTTGCATTGGCTAGCATTTTTTAAGGCGGTTAAGGTATCTAATGTATCTATCACATTGGCAATGATGTCAACAGGCGCTTTTTTTACTTCATTGTTAGAGCCTATTTTTTTTAAAAGAAAAATAATTAAATATGAAGTGGTTTTTGGATTGATTGTTATTGTTGGTTTATATATAATTTTTAAGGTAGAAACAGCATATTTGACAGGAATCTTATTTGCTTTGTTGTCCTCTTTCTTAGGCGCTCTATTTTCTATATTTAACGGTATGGTTGTTAAAACTCATGATGCAACAATTATTTCTTTCTATGAACTATTTTTTGGAGTTGTATTTATTACCATTTTTATTTTTTCAACAGATGGATTTAATGTGTCATTTTTTGATTTATCAAGTACAGATTGGATTTATATACTCCTTTTAGCTTCTGTATGTACTGCATACGCTTTTATTGCAGCGGTTCACATAATGAAATGGATAAGCCCATACACTTTAATGCTAACCACTAACATGGAGCCTGTATATGGTATTATATTGGCCTTATTAATACTGGGAGATAAAGAATATATGAATCCTACGTTTTATTTAGGTGCTCTAATAATTTTAATGACCGTTATTGTGAATGGAATAATTAAAACAAGAAAAAAAGTTTGATTATTTACAAACTATATCCTTTATATTTGTGATTTAATAGTAATTAATTTTAATTAGATAGTATGGAATATCTTGACTTTGAATTACCCATTAAAGAGTTAAATGAACAATATGAAAAAGCGTGTGCTATTGGTACGGAGAGCGATGTTGATGTTTCTAACACTTGTGCGCAAATAAAAAATAAACTAGACGAAACAAAAAAAAATATTTACAAAAACTTAACTCCTTGGCAGCGTGTTCAGCTTTCTAGACATCCAAATAGACCTTACACTTTAGATTATATCAAAGCAATCTGTGGTGACAGTTTTTTAGAATTGCACGGTGATCGAAATTTTAAAGATGATAAAGCCATGATTGGTGGTTTAGGTAAAATAGGGGATCAATCCTATATGTTTATTGGTCAACAAAAAGGTTACAATACCAAAACTAGACAATATAGAAACTTTGGAATGTCCAATCCTGAGGGTTACAGAAAGGCGTTACGATTAATGAAATCTGCTGAAAAGTTTGGAATTCCTGTTGTTTGTTTTGTTGATACACCTGGTGCGTATCCCGGACTTGAAGCTGAGGAAAGAGGCCAAGGAGAAGCAATAGCAAGAAATATTATCGAAATGACACGTTTAAAAGTCCCTATAATTGTAGTAATTATTGGAGAAGGTGCTAGTGGAGGAGCTCTAGGTATTGGAGTAGGGGATCGAGTTCTGATGTTAGAAAATACTTGGTATTCTGTTATTTCTCCCGAAAGTTGTTCCTCGATACTTTGGAGAAGCTGGGAATATAAAGAACAAGCTGCAGAGGCACTAAAATTAACTGCCAACGATATGAAACGACAAAATTTAATCGATTTAATTGTCAAGGAACCGCTCGGAGGCGCTCACAATAATAAAGAAAAAACTTTTGAAATTGTTTCAAATGCAATTGTTAAAGAATACAAGACTTTAATGAATTTATCCCCAAAAGAATTGGTTAAAATAAGGATGAAAAAATATTCAGAAATGGGAGTCTTTAATGCTTAGATATAACATTTACAAATCATTAACGAAATCCGGAAGTTACTGTTTCGGATTTTTTTATGCTTATTAACAATTTTTTTGACTTTTCAACAGTTAGATTGTTAATGAGTAGTGAACTTTGATCGTCAAATTTACATACCCAGCGGTGCAATTTTAATTACCTTAGCTTTATGGAAAAACTCAACCCTCAAAAAACGTACGCTAATCAAAAAACTCAAGTAATTTCTTTAGAAAAAGGGAAAATACCTCCACAAGCTATCGATTTAGAAGAGGTAGTGTTAGGTGCAATGATGGTTGATAAAAGAGGAGTGGATGAGGTTATTGATATTTTACATCCTGAGGTTTTTTACAAACAAGCCCACCAACAAATATTTGAAGCTATTTTTATGTTATTTAAAGAAGGGCTTCCTATTGACTTATTAACCGTCTCATCAAAATTAAAAACTCAAAAAAACCTTGAATTAGTAGGAGGTGATTTTTATTTAATTCAATTAACTCAAAAAGTATCCTCTTCAGCACACATTGAGTTTCACGCTAGAATTATTATTCAGAAATTTATTCAGCGCAGTCTTATCAAAATTTCGAATGAAATAATTGAAGATTCATACAATGAGAGCACCGATGTATTTGATTTATTGGATACTGCAGAATCAAAGTTGTATGAAATTACACAGGGAAATATAAAAAAATCTACAATCAGTGCTCAAGATTTGGTAATTGAAGCAAAGAAAAAAATTGAAGAAATTGCCAATAGAGAAGGTTTGTCTGGAATTCCTTCAGGCTTTGTTAAAGTAGATAAGTTAACCTCAGGGTGGCAGCCCAGTGATTTGATTATTATAGCTGCCCGTCCTGGAATGGGAAAAACAGCTTTTTCATTATCAATGGCCCGAAATATCTCAGTTTTACACAACATTCCTGTTGCGTTTTTTTCACTCGAAATGTCCTCTATTCAGCTTATTACACGTTTAATTTCCTCCGAAACTGGATTGAATTCTGAAAAATTAAGAACTGGTAATCTTGAAAAACACGAGTGGGAGCAATTAAATGTAAAAGTAAAAAGCCTAGAAAAAGCTCCCTTATTTATTGATGATACCCCATCTCTTTCTATATTTGATTTAAGGGCAAAAGCTAGGCGATTAGCCTCACAACACAAGATTAAGTTGATTATGGTAGATTATCTTCAGCTCATGACTGCAGGCGGAAATCAAAAAGGAGGCAATAGAGAACAAGAGATTTCCACGATATCCAGAAATTTGAAGGCATTAGCTAAAGAATTAAATATTCCAGTGATAGCTCTTTCTCAATTATCACGTGCTGTGGAAACTAGAGGAGGAACTAAAAGACCATTACTTTCTGATCTAAGAGAATCTGGTGCAATTGAACAAGATGCCGATATAGTTTCATTTATTTATAGACCTGAATATTATAAAATAGACGAGTGGGATGATGATGAACATAGTCCAACTGAAGGTCAAGGAGAGTTTATTGTTGCCAAACATCGTAATGGGGGCTTGGATGAAATACGGTTAAAATTCTTGGGTCACCTCGGTAAGTTTGAAGATTTAGATGAATTTAACTTTTCAAACGAATATCAGTCAAGGATGAACGCTGCTGCGAATGATGATACTTTTAAAACAAATCCTTCAGCCTCACCTGATGAAGCATTTGGAAGCTCTATGAACAATGATTTTTCTGGTAATGACGATGATATACCATTTTAATAATTCTATATTTTTTAAATTAAAACATTTTCACTAACTCTTTTTCGCGTTTAAACTTTTTAAAGCAAAAAATTAGGTTGTAAATTAACTTTATGAAGAATTTTTTCATTTTCATTTTTGTTCTACTATTTTACTCAACAGTAACGGCTTCTTACATACTGATACCTATGGATTCAGATAGTCAAGCAGAGCATCTCAAAGCCTACGGATTAACCTATTGGACTTTGCAAAAGCAGTTAAAAGTAAAATGGCTTCTCAATTATCGAGGGGGTTCTTTTTTACTGCCCGATACAGAAGAAATAAAAAAGGAATGTCAAGTAAGAGGAGTTTCTTTTGAGCTTTTGTCCAACTCTAAAACTGAAGATATTTTAAATCTAATAGGGAGTCCTTCTCAAAATATGGAATCAGTCATTCTAGAAAAGGCCCCTAGAATTGCTGTTTATTCACCAAAGGGAAATCAACCATGGGACGATGCAGTTACTATGGTTTTAACCTATGCAGAAATTCCCTATACTATAATTTATGATGAAGAAGTTTTGGGTGATCAGTTAGTGCTTTTTGATTGGTTGCACCTACATCATGAGGATTTTACTGGGCAGTATGGAAAATTTTATCGCGCCTATCGTGCTGCACCATGGTATATCCAAAATAAAAAAGAGGCCGAATTGATGGCTTCTAATTTAGGTTATAATAAAGTATCTGATCTTAAATTAGATGTGTCATTAAAAATAAGAGATTATGTAGTTGGAGGTGGTTTTATGTTTGCTATGTGTAGTGCTACAGATAGTTTTGATATTGCTTTATCCGCAGAAGGCGTTGATATTTGTGAAACTATGTTTGATGACGATCCGAGCGATCCTGGTTATCAAGGTAAAATTAATTATGATAATACTTTTGCGTTTAAAAATTTTAACCTAGAAAGAAGTCCAATGGTATACGAGTTTTCATCAATAGATATGACATCTAAACGAAAAATAAATAAAGAAACAGATTATTTTACCTTAATGGATTATTCTGCAAAATGGGATCCTATTCCAACTATGTTAATTCAAAATCACACTTCGCTAATAAAAGGGTTTATGGGGCAAACTACTGCTTATGAAAGAGATCAAATTAAAGCAAATGTTTTGGTCATGGGAGAACAAAAAACGAATGGAGAGGCTCGATATATTCATGGAATAAAAGGAAAAGGTTTTTTTACATTTTATGGAGGGCATGATCCTGAGGACTATCAGCATAGGGTAGGAGATGCAAAAACAGAATTAGAGTTACACCCAAATTCTCCTGGCTATCGTTTGATTTTAAATAATGTACTCTTTCCTGCAGCTAAAAAGAAAAAACAAAAAACGTGATATTATTCTATGCTTTCATAATAGCTTAAGGGAGGAAGTATAGTAATCTCTACTCTCCTGTTTAACTGCTTGTTTTCATAAGAGTTATTTGAGACCCTCGGTTTAGTTTCTCCATAAGAATTAATTAAATAGTCATAATTAGGATTACTTTGTAACAATAGTTTTAATCTTTGAGCCACTGAATGACATCTTTTATCTGATAAATCTAAATTATAACTTTCTTCACCATCACTATCTGTATGGCCATCAACTAGTATAGTAGCTTTATCTATCTTTTTGATTTTGGTGATTAAAGTGGCTAAAATAGAATCAGCTGATTTTTGTAATTTATATTCATCATATTTAAAGAGAATTTCTGTATTTATTGTCAGTCTTATAACGCAATTTATTGCTCCAATTGCGTCAATATCTGCTCCTGCAGTTTTACTTTTACAAACTGCTTTTTGATCAATTATTCTTACATAATAAAAAACTTTTTTTGTGGAAATGTTTTGATCCTCTAAATCAATTATCGACTTTCCTCCCGATATATTACCTGCAAATATCCAATCTTCTCCATTTTCTGAGATTTCTATTTTTGCAGCCTCTTTTGAGGGACCTACTTCAAATATGTATAAGTCGTTTCCTTTAAGATTCATAAAACCATTGTCTTTAAAAGCAACAGTTAATGTTCCTTTACACCCAAGAGAAACATAATCAGGCTTGTTGTAGGATCTATAATTAGGTTCGTTTAAAGCTTGTGTGCTATCTTGATATTTTTTATAGGGAGTAGGTTTACCAATTTTAAAATTAACGATGCTATCTGCAAAAGAAATTTTTCCAAGGGGAATATAAACAGATTCATGCCTGTTAATAACATAGGATTTGCCAGTTTGTGATAATAAGAGGTTGTTATTTGTAGATAGAATTATCAGTAAAAATAAAATTAGCATCCTCATAGTAATCTTTTTGACTAATGTACATAATCTTTAATCGTTTAATTATTTTTTTTTAAAAATCATCATAAATTATTTATTTTTAATACGGTGAAATAGAAGGTAGTTCCTTTACCTAATTCTGATTCAAACCAGATTTTACCTCCTGAAGTATCAATTATTTTTTTAACAATCCATAAACCTAATCCGTTGGAATCTGATCTATTTTTAAATTTCTTAAAAATTTCAAAGATAAAAGAAGAATATTTATCTGAAATGCCTATTCCGTTATCAGAAATTTTAAATAAATAATGATCTTTATGTTCTTCCCAATCAATTATTGCATAACTATTCTTTTTGTAATCCCTATACTTAAAACTATTGTCAATTAAATTTTGAAATACTTGTTTAATTTTTTCTGTGTTAAATCGAATTTTTGGAAGTGGTTTTTTTATTGTTATTTTAAATTTATTATGAGTATCAATATATTTCCTATCGCGTAACTCTTCTACAATTGAGTTCAAATCTATTGCGAAGGATGACTTGTTTTTTAATTTGATTTCGGCGAATTGTAAAGTATTACTTATTAATTTGTCCATATCTTTAATGGTATTATTAATAATACCAATATACTCTAAACTTTCTGAATTTAAGCTTTTCATGTTCTCCTCTTTAAACCAATGCAAACAAGAAGAAATTGTCATCAATGGAGTCTTTAGGTCATGAGAGACTAAATGCGCGTAATTAGACAATTCTTCATTTCTCGATGTTAAACTATCGATTAAGTCTGAATTTTTGTTATTTAAGAGTTTCAAATTTGTGATATCTAAAAAAACTAGTATTGAACCAATAATATTATCTTCAAGATTTTTACTTTGGGTTCGATTTACTAACCAATATTTTAATTCATTGTTTTTTGTAATAATTTCAATTTCAGTTACATCGTTGTATCTATTTTTTATTTGATTGTTCTTTACTGAATTTAATAATGTTTTTTTTGGTTTAAGTAAAAATTTAGTTGCGGAGGAACCAACTAGTTCCTTTGACGAAAAACCATACATTTCGCAAAAAGCGTCATTCACTGATAATATAATTTGCTCATTATTTAGCTCTATTAGGCCTAAATCCATATTACCGAAAATGTGTTTGTATTTTTTATTTTGATTTTCTAAACTAATTTCATAATTTTTCTTTAGAGTATAATCTCTAAAACCCCATACATGCGCAATTAATTCTTTATTCTTTAATATTGGTGTGTAATTTCTATTGATATATCTACCGTTTTTTAACTGAAGTATTTCGTTGACTACTGGTTTTCCTTTTTTTAGGATTTCCATTATTCTTGGTAAATACCTTTCCTCTTCCTTGAAATATATCTTAACTTGATTTGCAATTATATTGCAATGTTTTCCGATTAATTCATTTTTTTTCTCGTTTGGTATATTAAACAGTTTTAAAAAATTATCGCTTATATGTTCAATATGTCTATTGGTAGATTCGATAACCTTTCCATAGGATAGATTTTGGACTATACTATTCAATTTATTATATGTTTCTTTTTCTCTATTTAGACTTTCTCTTTGTTCATATTTTAAAATAGAATTATTGAGATATAAACTAATTAAAGTAGAAATTTGAGATAAAACGTTTAATTGTGATTCGTTAAAAAAATCCTTAGTAGGGTGTTCTGCATCAATTATACCAATAATTTTGTTGTTAAATACAATAGGAACTGTAATTTCTGAGAGTCTATTTTTATCATCGATTATATAATCCCTATCCATACTGGTGTCAGAAATGATTATTCCTTTTTTTGTTCTGGCTACTCTTCCTACAATTCCTTTTCCAATTGGAATAGATAATTTATTTTTTATTTTCTTTTCTCCATTTATTTTATCTCCAATAGCTGCCATTTGAACAAGTTGTTCATTTATTAACCCATAAAACAGACAGTCATCTGTTTTTAAAAATTTTGCTATCTCGATTACTAAAGCCCAGGCATTTTCAAATATATCATCGGTTTCTAATAATTGTTTTAAAATAGTAGTTTCAAATTTTTTAATTTCTAGTTGCTCCCGAATTATAATATCTGATAAGCGTTGTTGGGTTACGTCTCTTACAATTACTTGATACGCATATGGCTTTCCTAAATCATTTAATAAAAAACTATATTTACCTGTTACGTATTTTAGATTTTTTTGTGTATTGTAAAATTTTAAATCAAACTTTGAAATTTCTGATTTATCTATTTTTTTTGCAAATATTTTATTTATTTTTTCTTGATTTACTTTACTAAACTCCTTTATGTTTTGAGGTGGTTTTTTTTGGAGAATACCCATCAATTTCAAAGCTTCCCTGTTGAATTCTAAAATATCACCTTTAAAATCAACAACAAATAGGGCATCTACTAGGTTTTCAATAAGATTTTTTTGAAGTTTTTCTTTATTTGAAATATTTAAATTTAAGTTTATATTATTGGTATATAGCTCGTGAATACGTTTCTCAATAATTCTTTCTGACATCTTCTTAGCTTGACGTTCTCTAGTGAGGGCTCTTTTTAAAATTTGTATTTGAGATGTTAGTGAAGAATATTTTGACATTGTATCTGTATATTTAAAAATATTAATGTAATCGGGTTCTATTTTTTTATCAAAAAATAGTTTTAGTAGATTTTAATTAGAAATTTCACATCATTATTATTTTTGTAATTCGTGTTAATTGAAATTATTCTCTTTACTTAATAAACGCCTTTTGATTTCAAATTACATTTTATCTAATATTTCTAGACCCTGAGTTTCCTCAGTAAAATCTAAAAACTTACTTAAAATAAATCCCTTCATATATTATTTAAATGATTTTAACCAATAGTCTATTATCATTATAATGTTTTCTTTATAGATTTTATAATCTATATTTTTTACGAAATAACCATTAATCCCTAACTCTTGACATTTCAAAAAGTCTTTATTATCAGAACTAGTGGTGTGAATAACAGTAGGGATTTTAAATAAAATATCATTTTGTTTTTTTATTTCTAGCATTTCAATCCCACTCATTACTGGCATGTTAATATCTAATAATATTAAATCTGGCAAGTCAGATTTATGTTCTATTGCAAAAAGAAAATCTAAAGCTTTTTTACCATTCTCAACACTATACATTGTTGTTGAAGGTGAGTGCGTTGATACTATTTTTTTTAAACCTATTGCTGTAATTTTGTTGTCGTCAACTAAAAGAATCTTCATTTATTCTAATCTTAAAAATCAAAAATAATATTTTTAGTTATAATTTTACAAAAAAGACAGAAAAAACCTACAAAATGTAGTTGAAATACAAATATATTAATATATTATAACTGAAAATAAGAAAGTTATAACTATGCCTATAGGTGAAGTGAAGAATGTTAATTTGTTTTTTTACAAAAAAAAACCACTCATTGAGTGATTTTTTTTGTGAAATAAATAATGATTAATGTCTTATTTTAATTTATTTACGATTGCTTCAAAAGCGTCAGGATGATTCATTGCTAAATCGGCTAAAACCTTTCGATTTAATTCAATGTTATTAGCTTTTACTTTTCCCATAAATTGCGAATAAGACATACCGTGTTGTCTGGCACCTGCATTTATACGAGTTATCCATAATGCACGAAATGTTCTTTTTTTAGCGCGACGGTCTCTATACGAGTACTGCATCGCTTTATCGACAGCATTCTTTGCTACTGTCCATACATTTTTACGTCTTCCAAAGTATCCTTTGGCTTGCTTCATCACCTTTTTTCTTCGGGCTCTTTTTGCAACTGAATTTACTGATCTTGGCATAATTTTGTTTTTTTTGTAGAAGGCGATTCTTTAGAATTCTTTAAGGCCTTACTCCAGGGTTTATAATTTTGTTAACCAGTTAAGGATTACTTCATTCGAAGCATTTGCTTAACATTACTTTCGTCTGCTTTGTGCACAACAGTGTCGTGTGTTAAAGCTAGCTTACGTTTTTTAGTCTTCTTTGTTAAAATATGACTTTTAAACGCATGCTTTCTTTTGATTTTACCGGTACCAGTAAGCTTAAATCTCTTTTTGGCACTAGATTTTGTTTTTTGTTTAGGCATGTTTCCTAGTTTTTATCTATTTATTTCACTTGTATTATTTTTATCTAAAGATAAGTTGGTTTATTATTTTGCTTTTTTTGGAGCAATAAACATTGTCATTCTCTTACCTTCTAATTTTGGCATTTGTTCTACTTTACCAAAATCTTCAAGTTCTTGTGCAAGTCGTAACAGCAAAATTTCTCCTTTATCTTTATAAATTATAGAACGACCTTTAAAAAATACAAAGGCTTTCAATTTTGCTCCTTCTTTTAAGAACTTTTCAGCGTGTTTCTTTTTAAATTGATAATCATGATTATCAGTATTAGGTCCAAAACGTATTTCTTTTATGGTTACTTTAGTTGCTTTGGATTTTAAGTTTTTTTCACGTTTTTTTTGTTCGTAAACAAATTTTTTATAATCCATTGCTTTACATACGGGAGGAGTAGCATTAGGTGAGATTTCAACTAAATCCACTTCGAGCTCTCTGGATATTTCTAAAGCTTTACTTAGAGTGTAAACACCAACTTCAACATTTTCGCCAACCAATCTTACTTCTTGAGCGCGAATTTTTTGGTTAATCCTGTGTTTATCTTCTTTTATAATCCTTGCTGGACCTCTGCTTCTTTTTCTACGTATTGCTATGGCTATAATTATTTAATGTTATACAATAAATTCTTTTTTGTTTATGTTGATTTCTTTATTTAACAATAACGAAAATGCTTCAGCAGTCATTGACCCGAGGTCACCTTCACTATGTTTTCTTACGGAAACTGAATTTTCAACTTCTTCTTGATCCCCTAAAATTAACATGTAAGGGATTTTATTCATTTCTGCTTCCCTTATTTTCTTTCCTATTGTTTCACTTCTATTATCTACAAGGGCGCGAATTTCGTTATTTTCCAGCACATTTAAAACTTTTTCAGCGTATTTTTCATATTTTTCACTCAAAGTCAATATGCTAACCTGTTCTGGCATAAGCCACAATGGGAAATTTCCGCCTGTATGTTCTAATAAAATTGCTATGAAACGTTCCATACTTCCAAATGGTGCTCGATGTATCATAACAGGTCTGTGATGTTCATTATCACTTCCTTTATATTCAAGTTCAAATCTTTCAGGAAGATTATAGTCTACTTGGATTGTTCCCAGCTGCCAGCTTCTTCCCAAAGCATCTTTAACCATAAAATCTAACTTTGGACCATAAAAAGCAGCTTCTCCTTTTTCTATAACATAATCCAAACCTTTTTCTATGGTAGCATTTAATATTGCTTTCTCAGCCTTATCCCAGTTCTCATTACTACCTATATATTTTTCTGGATTGTCTGGGTCTCTCAACGAAACTTGAGCAGTGAAATTTTCGAAACCTAATGACCCAAAGACATACAATACTAGGTCGATTACATTTTTAAATTCTTGATCTAGCTGATCAGGCATACAAAAAATATGCGCATCATCTTGAGTAAATCCTCTAACTCTTGTAAGGCCATGCAATTCTCCGCTTTGCTCATAACGGTAAACAGTTCCAAATTCAGCAAACCGTTTTGGTAAATCTTTATAAGACCATGGTTTAGAATTGTATATTTCACAGTGATGGGGGCAATTCATAGGTTTTAATAAGAATTCCTCACCCTCATTTGGAGTTTTAATAGGTTGAAAACTGTCTGCTCCGTATTTTTCATAATGACCGGAGGTCATGTAGAGTTCTTTATGACCAATATGCGGAGATACTACCATTTCATAGCCAGCTTTTATTTGAGCTTTTTTAAGAAAACTCTCAAGTCTCTCTCTTAAAGCAGCACCTTTAGGGAGCCACAAGGGAAGACCCTGTCCTACTTTTTTAGAAAAGGTGAATAATTCTAATTCTTTTCCTAGTTTTCTATGATCTCTTTTTTTTGCCTCCTCTAACAAGGCTAGGTATTCTTTTAACTCTTTTTGTTTTGGGAAACTTACTCCATATATCCGAGTTAGTTGTTTGTTGTTTTCATCTCCTCTCCAGTAAGCTCCAGCAATACTCATTAATTTAATAGCCTTAACAATTCCAGTGTGCGGTATGTGTCCACCTCTACACAAATCGGTAAAATTATCATGATCACAAAAAGTAATGGTGCCGTCTTCCAGATTTTCTATCAGTTCTACTTTATATTGATTATCTTGTTTTTTGTAATAATCAAGAGCAGCTATTTTTGAAGATTCACGAATAGAAAACGTATGCTTACCTCGAGCGATTTCTAACATTTTATTTTCAATAGTTGGCAAATCTTTTTCTGAAATGGTGTTATCTCCAAGGTCAATATCATAGTAAAAGCCATTTTCAATAGCGGGTCCAATAGTTAGTTTTATTCCTGGGTACAAGTCTTCCAATGCTTGCGCAAGAATATGAGCTGACGAATGCCAGAACGCTTCCTTTCCCTTTTTGTCTCTCCAGGTATAGAGTACAAGTTCACCGTTTTTTGTAATAGGTGTTGAGGTTTCTATTGTTTTTCCATTAAATGACGCAGAAATTACATTTCTTGCAAATCCTTCACTTATACTGATGGCAACTCCCATTGGAGTAGTTTCAGATTCGAATTGCTTTACACTACCATCAGGTAGAGTGATTGCTATCATAGCTTATAAATTTAATATGCAAAGATAATACGAGTTTAGCTGTTTTACAATAGCATTTTAGTGTATTGTAATAAAAGTTTCAATGAATTTAAAATTAATTTTATTAATAAAAAATTGCGAATATATATATTAAGGTACTATTTTTTTTACCATGTAAGTTTTGGTTTATCAGTATGTTGCAAAGATGTCGAATAAATAAAGGTTGTTTTTTCATTATTTATGGTAAAAAG
>ERZ1047472.1295-NODE-1295-length-19773-cov-17.791561_pt1 | contig 19773 bp, 19 predicted proteins | sample MGYA00383095_ERZ1047472 | MGnify/ENA primary metagenome ERZ1047472 (study PRJEB29581, sample SAMEA5548365) | metagenome | biome: marine; feature: coastal; material: water | depth 1 m | study: Short-term variability in the microbial, nano- and picoplankton... | reverse complement strand
GCGACATGATTTTGTTTGGGTGAAGCAGGGCCGAGTTGGTAAGCGCGTTCGCAAGGTAGTAGAAGCTGAAAATGTGACGCCGATTCGTCCAGAATTGATGGGGCCTCACAAAGGGTCTGGCTTGCTGAGAGATTAAATTTCTCTGAGCGGATCTGCACAGCGCTATCGGATTTTGGGACAAGAGCAGTGTCGTTTCTACGGCCATAAACCCGCTATGCTATGACCGCCGCTGCTGCAGCGTTCGAACTGCAGCGAACGATCCACTGTGCTTCAAATTTTACCGCCATCTGTCAGGAGTGAAGGCATGTCCATGATTGTGAATCGTCGTGATATCGATTTTTATCTTTATGAGATGCTCGACCTAGAGGGGCTGCTCAAGAACGACCGATACCAAGAGCACGATCGCGACACGGTTACCGCCATACTTGATTTGGCGCAACAGATTGCCGAGGAAGCGTTTCTGCCCTGCGCCGCGGAGCTAGACGAGCACGAACCTGTTTTTGAATCTGGTCGTGCGGTCACCCCCGATAGTCTGAAAGCCTGTCTCAAGACGTTTGTTGAAGCAGGGTTGCCCGCCGCGACATTTGATGCCTCATTGGGGGGCATGCAGCTGCCCATGCTGGTGGCTAACTTTATGCAGGGCATTTTCCAAGCCGCGAATGGTTCGGCGGTCGGCTACATTTTTCTGACCACCTCCAATGCTCACATGCTAGAGGCTTGTGGCAGTGACGCGCTGCGAGCGCGTTATCTACCCCCTCTCGTCGAGGGGCGTTGGTTTGGCACTATGTGTTTGTCTGAGCCTCATGCCGGATCGTCGCTTTCTGATATTCGTTGTATGGCTGAACCGCTTGGTGATGGCAGCTTTAAGCTGACGGGCACGAAGATGTGGATCTCAGGTGGGGATCAAGACGTCTCTGAAAACATTGTTCACATGGTGCTCGCCCGAACGCCCGGAGCACCAGCGGGCGTCAAAGGTATTTCGTTATTTCTAGTACCGAAATATCGGGTGACTGAGACGGGTGAGATAGGCGATTTCAATCATATAGCGTTAGCGGGTTTAAACCACAAAATGGGCCAGCGAGGGATCACTAATACCCTGCTTAATTTTGGTGAGGGTGGTGAGTGCTTGGGTTATTTGGTCGGGGCAGAGCACGAAGGCTTAAAAAACATGTTCCATATGATGAATGAGGCGCGCATCGGTGTGGGCATGGGCGCGGCGATGTCGGGTTTGGCCGGGTATCTCTACTCCCTCGATTATGCTCGCAACCGGCCTCAGGGTCGGCATCCGGGTATTAAGGATCCTAATTCACCCATGCTACCGATTATTGAGCATGCGGATATTCGGCGATTATTGATGGAGCAAAAAGTTACGGTCGAGGGCAGTATTGCACTGCTGTCGTACTGTACTCAGCTGGTTGACCAGCAAGTGATGGCTGAGGACGCGGCTGAGAAAGAGCGCCTTACGCTGCTATTAGAGCTGCTAACGCCAGTGGCTAAGTCGTGGCCTTCGGAATACACGTTGGAGGCGAATAAGCATGCCATACAAATACTGGGGGGTTACGGGTACACCCGTGAATACCCGGTTGAGCGCCACTATCGCGACAATCGCCTCAATCCGATTCATGAGGGGACTCACGGTATTCAAGGTATGGATCTCTTGGGCAGAAAAGTGAATCTGGCGGGAGGTAAAGCGCTCGATTTACTGGGGCAAGAAATCCAGTCGCTGCTCGATGAGGTCAGTGGAATCCCGCAGCTTGAGCCCTTGGCAGCGTCATTAAAGCAAGCTTGGCAAGACGTGACGACCACGGTGAGCGCCGTGAATGATCACGCTGACGTACTGGCGCGTCTCGCCAATGCGACCCCGTTCCTCGACGCCTTTGGTCATGTCGTCATCGCTTGGTTGTGGTTGTGGCAGGCAGTGATTGCGCAACGTGCAATCGAGAAAGAGCCAAGCGTTGACGCTGATTTTTACCAAGGTAAATTGGCAGCCTGCACTTTTTTCTACCGTTATCACCTGCCCCAAGCGAGAGAAAAACTCAGTTACGTGGGATCGATGGATCGTACTGCGCTGGATGCCAAGGCGACCTGGTTTACGGGAGGTTAGCGCTCAGTCTGTTTCCGCGGGTTTCAGTTGATCCCGGATCGATTCAAGGGTGCGCATGAGATCGCTATTGCTGGGCTCGGATGCTACCGGAGCTGGCTCGTCGAAGGCCACTGATTGGCCCACTAACGCCAATAGATTGGTGACAATAGAGTGATCATAGGATTGATTGCGCAACTTCAGGGTGCGCGCTGAGAACTCCAAAGTGCCAAAAAAAACATCGCGTAACTGCGAGATTGGCACGCCATCGGGTAGCTCTTTTCGGTCAATACCACGGAGCATGATGCGATCAAAAATCCTGACGTAATCTCGCACCTGATCCAGGTCCCGCTCTTGCTGTGGTCTTGCACGGTAGGTCAGTGATACCACCTCAAATTGTTCGAGGATAGAGTGCAGGTGGTAGCGCGCCAACTGCTCTAGTTGCGTCACAGCGCTGGCCTCTGGGGTGATGGCTTCCTCTGCCCCGAGTGTCAGGCGTGCCCAAAAGCGGCCGACGACGCCGGCGAGTAAATCCTGCTTATTGCGGTAATAGAGGTACACGGTCCCCTCTGCGACTGCTGCAGTCTGCGCGATGGTGGCAATTTTAGCGCCATCAAACCCAGCGCGGGTAAACACCAGCTCAGCAGCATCGAGAATGCTGGATTCCCTCGCCTCGAGGCGCTGTCTTGACGTATTAGGTAGGTCTGATTGGCTTGCTGACAAAGTGAATCGCCCGTATAATGAGTGCAACTCAGTTTAAATGAATTGTAATCACTTGCAAGCCGTTGAGTCCGGTGATGATGCATTGGTGGCGGCGGGGGGTTGACTGAATGATTCGCATTGGTGGTGCCACAGGGTACTGGGGTGAAGCCGATATGGCGCTGCCGCAGTTTATGGCAGAGGGCGACCTCGACTTTATTGTGTTCGACTACCTGGCTGAAATCACGATGTCGATATTGGCGCGAGCCAAGGCCGGGGATCCAGAAAAAGGCTATGCCACTGACTTTGTAACGGGCGTGGTAGCGCCACACTTAACCGCAATCGCCCAGTCGGGTGTTAAATTGATCAGTAATGCCGGCGGCGTCAACCCGGAGGCTTGTGGTCAGGCCATTCGGGAACTGATCGACGCTGCAGGGTTGTCTCTCACGGTTGCGGTCGTGACCGGCGACGATCTGATGCCGCAACTCGACAAGCTCCTCAACTTGGACCCCAGTGAGATGTTCAGTGGTGAAACACCGCCACCTCGCGAATCGATCGCGAGTGCCAATGCTTATCTAGGCGCATTCCCCATTGCGGAAGCCCTCAATCTAGGGGCCGATATTGTCGTGACAGGGCGGTGCGTTGACAGTGCCGTCACGCTGGGGGCCTGCATCCATCAATTTGGCTGGCAGCAAGAAGATCTCGATTTATTAGCCGCCGGCTCGCTAGCGGGACATCTCATTGAATGCGGCCCACAGGTGACCGGCGGCAATTACACTGACTGGCACGAGGTGCATGAGACGCTGCATGAGGTTGGTTATCCCATTGCCGAGATAGCGGCGGATGGGTCGATGGTTATCACAAAGCCCGGGGGAACCGGTGGGTGTGTCACAAGGGGAACGGTAGGAGAGCAGTTGCTTTACGAGATTGGCGACCCGACTCACTATGAGTTACCCGATGTCATCTGCGATTTTACGGCGGTACAAGTGCAGCAAATCGAAACCGATCGTGTTGCGGTTTCTGGCGCTCGCGGTCTCGGTGTACCTGAGTGTTACAAAGCCTCGATTACTTGGGCCGACGGTTGGCGGGTGGGCATGATTGGTTTTTATGTCGGCGCTAGAGCGGCAGAAAAAGCTCGCATCTTTGCCGACGAGGCGATTAAGCGAGCGCGACGCAAGCTCTCTGTGATGGGAGCGCCTGACTATGTTGATGTGGCCGTCGAAGTCGTAGGAGACGAGAGCCATTGGGGTGATTCAGCGCGCTATGTGAGAAGTCGCGAGGTGGCAGTCAAGGTGGGATGTCGCCACAGCGACCGCCGCGCGGCCGACCTGTTAATGCGAGAGCTTTCCGGCGTCGGGCTCGGCGCTCCCCCGGGATTTTGTGCGTTTGCGGGCACCCGCCCTAAGTCCTCACCGGTCATTCGATTATTCTCCGCGTTGGTTGACCGCAGCTTGGCCGAGGTCAAAATTCATACGGCAGATCAAGTGTTGCCCAGTGCAACGCCATCACCGGCTCCTGCAGCGGTGCGCCAAGCCGAGCAGGCTGATGTGCCCTCTACCGCCGCTCAAGCGGCGGGTGATACAACAATGATTGAGGTCCCCTTGGAGCGTCTGGCTTGGGCGCGATCGGGAGACAAAGGTGACAAGGCGAACATTGGCGTGATGGCACGTCATCCCGATTTTCTTCCTTGGATTGCCGCCGTTCTGACCGAGGAGTACGTGGCGTCGCGTTTTGTGCACTTTATGGCGAGTCCCGAGATCGATCGATTTTTCTTGCCGGGATTACCGGCGCTGAATTTCTTACTGCACCATGCTTTGGGCGGCGGCGGTGTCGCCAGTTTACGCAATGATCCCCAAGCAAAGGGCTACGCACAGATTTTATTGGATACGCCGGTAGCGATACCGGAAGCATTACTAGGAGACTGATATGGTCGCTGTGGCATCCCAGATAGATTCGAGCTCGGAGCAGTTTGCTGCGAATCGCGCCAGTATGATGACGTTTGTAGAACGGCTTCGAGCACTTGAGACACGCGCACAAAAGGCCTCCTCGAAGCGCCAAGCCACTTTCGAAAAACGTGGTCAGCTGATACCGAGCGATCGCTTAAACCGTCTGTTAGATCCTGGTATGCCTTTTTTAAGGTTGCATACCCTGGCCAATTTTGGTGTGGATAATCCTGATCAGGAAACCAGTATTCCCGGTGCTTCGGTGTTGGTAGGTATTGGTTTTGTTGGTGGCGCGCGCTGCATGATTTGGGTGGATGATTCGGGTATTTCCGCTGGTGCGATGACCGGTAAGACCGGTGAGGTGGCGCTTTCTTTACAGACGATCTGCAAACGCCAGAAATTACCCCTGATCCACTTGGTGGAGAGTGCAGGTGCCAATCTGTTGCAGTACCAAACTGAATTGTGGTCCACATTCGGCGCGATTTTTCGCAATTTGGCACAAATGTCGGCAATGGGTTTGCCGACCTTGGTCGTCCTGCATGGTGGCTCCACTGCAGGGGGCGCTTACATGCCAGGGATGTCCGACTACGTGATTGGCGTCAAAGAGAATGGGATGGCGGCTTTGGGGGGTGCGGCATTGGTGCGCGCGGCCACGGGCGAGATTGCAAACGATCGGGATTTGGGGGGTACCGAGATGCATGCGAGCGTCACAGGTGTTGTGGAATATTTGGTGGAGGACGATGCGCACGGATTACTGAAGGCGCGCGAGGTCTTTGACCGTCTCGACTGGAATCGCCGCGCAGTGCCGGTGCCGCGGCGTTCGTATCAGGCACCGCTGTACGATGTCGAGGAGCTCGCCGGAGCGGTTCCGACTGACCCAAAGGTACCCTACGACTGCCGCGAGGTACTGGCTCGAGTGGTGGATGGTTCTGATATTGAGGAGTTTAAGCCGCGTTATGGCGCATCGACGCTGTGTGCCTACACCAGCATCACGGGTATTGCGTGCGCGGTCATTGGCAACAACGGACCCATTGACCCCAATGGCGCGACCAAAGCTGCGCAGTTTATCCAGCTGTGTGACCAAGCAGATCTACCCATTATTTTTCTCCAGAACACCACCGGATATATGGTCGGCACAGAGTACGAGCAGGCGGGCATGATCAAGCATGGCTCAAAAATGATTCAGGCAGTGAGCACGACGCGTGTCCCTAAAATTAGCCTATACATTGGTGCTAGCTTCGGCGCGGGTAACTACGGGATGTGCGGGTGGGCTTATGAGCCCGATTTCTTGTTTGCCTGGCCTAGCGCGCGCACAGGCGTGATGGCGGGTCAAAGTGCGGCAACAACGATGAGCGAAGTTGCCAAGGCGGGCGCGGCGCGAAAGGGGATCGAGATTCCCGCTGAAACACTGGCCGAGCAGGAGGCCGTTATCCGCGCCCATTTTGACGCGCAAGAGGATGCCTATTCTTCCTCAGGTCGGGTGCTTGATCACGGTGTGATTGATCCGCGGGATACTCGCAAGGTGCTCGCTTTCTGTCTCGAGACGATATTGGAGGGGCGACAGCGAGTGCTTACACCGAACAGTTTTGCTGTGGCAAGGATGTAACCATGATCAACTTACCTAAAACGGATTCTGTCGAGTGTGAATGGGAGCAGGGATGGTTGACGGTTTGGTTCAATCAGCCTGAACGCCGCAATCCACTGACCGATGCGGTTGTCGCTGATTTGCAGCGTATTTGCGAGGCGATCGAACACGATCGATCTGTTCGCGGTCTTACCCTGAGAGGGCGAGGCGGTTTTTTCTGCGCCGGAGGTGATCTCAAAGGGTTTCAATCAATGGCGAATGCCACTCACGATGACGTGATTGGAATGAGCGAGACGATTGGTCGGCTGCTCTACCAGTTTGATCGGTTGCCCATGGTGACGGTGGCGTTAATTGAGGGCGCCGCAATGGCGGGTGGTTTGGGCTTGGCCTGTTGCTGCGATGTGACAATCGGTACTGCAGAGGCTCGTTTTGCCTTTTCAGAGACGCGTATTGGTATTTCACCCGCACAGATTGCACGTTACGTGATGCAAAAATGTGGTGCGTCAACCGGGCGTCGGTTGATGCTCAGCGCAGCAAAATTTCAGGGAACTGAAGCGGCTCAGCTTGGCGTCTTAGATGTGGTCGTGGCAAATGAGGATGCATTAACAGAGGCAGAGCAACAGATCCGCAGCGACGTATTGGCGTGTGCGCCTGGCGCCGTGGCGGCGACAAAGACACTGCTTAGGCAGCTTGCCACCATCCCCGACGAGCAAAAAATGCGGGTTGCGGCAGAGAATTTCACCGCTTGTCTAAAGGGTGACGAAGGGGTGGAAGGTGTTGCGTCTTTCCTTGAGAAGCGCGCGCCTAACTGGCAGCAGGAGAATTGAAAATGAGTGCAATTGAGACGGTCCTAGTCGCCAATCGGGGTGAGATTGCAGTGCGCGTGATGCGCACAGCCAAGGCGCTGGGGTTAAAGACGGTTGCGGTCTATTCCGACGCAGACGCTGCGGCACTTCACGTGCGGCAAGCCGATATGGCCATCCCGCTAGGAGGGCTCGCCGCGAGTGAGTCCTACCTTAATGCGGCCGCCATTCTTGAGGCGGCGCAGAAGGCGGGCGCCGATGCCGTTCATCCTGGCTATGGTTTCTTGTCTGAAAACACGGCGTTCGCTGCCGCTTGTGCCGAAGCAGGCGTTCGATTCATCGGCCCACCGGCGACCGCAGTGGAAATCATGGGCGATAAGGCCTTGTCGAAGCGAGCAATGCTGGAAGCTGGTGTGCCCTGTATCCCGGGTTATCAGGGCGACGATCAGTCTATTGAGACGCTCATCAAAGAGGCAGAAAAAATAGGAACGCCGGTAATGATCAAAGCGGCCGCCGGCGGTGGTGGGCGAGGCATGCGGCGGGTCGAAGACCTGAGCTTGTTGTCTCAAGCGATTGAGCTGGCTCGCTCAGAAGCGCAGCGCGCCTTTGGCAATGATGACTTGATTTTGGAACGCGCTTTGCAGGCGGCTCGTCATGTCGAGATACAGATTTTTGCTGATGCTCACGGCAATGTGATTCATTTGGGAGAGCGGGATTGCTCTTTACAACGTCGTCACCAAAAGATCATTGAGGAATCACCTTGCCCCGTCATGACACCCGAGTTAAGGCGTGCGATGGGGGCTGCGGCGGTAGAAGCAGCGAGGGCGGTGGCATACGTCGGTGCCGGGACGGTCGAGTTTTTATTGGATGCCTCGGGGGATTTCTTTTTCCTTGAGATGAATACACGTTTGCAGGTTGAGCACCCGGTCACCGAGGCGGTTACCGGTTTTGACTTGGTGCAGTGGCAGATTCGCGTCGCGCAAGGTGAGCAGTTGCCGGTGCCCCAAGAGGAAGTCGACCTAGTCGGACATGCCATCGAAGTCAGGCTGTGTGCCGAGGATCCCGCGTCAGCCTTTTTGCCCAGCTCGGGACCCGTCTCACTGTTTAAAGTGCCTACCGTTGAGGGCGTTAGAGTGGACACTGGCGTCGAAACGGGAGATGCCGTCTCGCCTTTTTATGATTCGATGGTGGCGAAGATTATTGCCCGGGGACCAACACGCGACGCTGCACGCATCCGCTTGCGCGCGGCACTAGAAGGTACTGCGCTCATGGGCGTGACGCATAATCGCGAGTTCTTAATGACGTTGCTGAGTCATCCTACCTTTGTGGAAGGATTGGCTACCACTGATTGGGTTGACCAGCATTTTGCCGACGGCTACCAGCGTAAACTTCCCAGCACCCGCGAGATGGCGGCGGCTATTGCCTTACAGCAGTCACTGGCTGCTGAGAGGCACTTTGCGAGCGCGTTGTCTGTGAGTGCAGAATTACGCGGATGGGTGTCCACCGGTGCAGCAGAGGTCACTTATCGTTATGCTGTGGGCGATCACGAATTCCGGGCGGTTGTCGCAACCCACAGTGCGCAGCATTATGAGATTACGATCGGCGAAGACCGGCACGAAGTGATCTGTCAGCAGATGGCGGAGGCCTGTGCGACGATGGTGGTCGACGGTGTGCCGGAAGTACTGCAATGTGTCGCGCCGTCACCAGCGGCTATTGAGATAGCCAGTCAGCGTATCGATTTCACCTTGAGTAACCTAGATCTCATTCCACCCGAAAGCCAGGACGCGGCACAGGGGGGAAGTGTGACTGCGCCGATGCATGGACAGATGTTGTCATTGTTGGTGGAGGATGGGGAGCAGGTAGAGGTTGATCAACGTTTGGCGGTCTTCGAAGCCATGAAAATGCAGCATGAGATTTTGGCGCCTGTTGCTGGCATCGTCACCGATATCCGTGCTCAAGTAGGCCAGCAAATGGCCGCGGGAGATGTCATATTGACGTTGGATGACGGAGATGATCCATCGTCGTCGTGATGGTCGCCATAATGCGGGTAACGAGTCAGTTCTGTAAGGAGTCGAGATGAAACAGGCAGATGATTTTTTGTTGGAGTCACAAGCGCTCGATGCGCTGATAGGGCCACTTACTGAGGCTGAGTTGACCCAAGTGACGGGCTTTAAATCCTGGACTTTCGAGGCGATTCTTCGGCATCTCCATTTTTGGAATCGAATGGCGGATCTAGCGCTGACAGCCCCTGACGAGTTTCAGCAGGCTCTGAAGCCGGCGGTGGACTCGATGATGGCAGGCAGTACGTTGCCAGAGATCGAGCTTGAACATTTCTCTGAGACTGGGCTGCCCCTGGTAGCACTGTGGCGCTCGGGGTATCAGTCAGTCGCGACGGCGTATCAACAGGCAGATGTTTCTCAGCGAGTTGCCTGGGTCGGTCCCAGCATGAGTGCTCGTTCTGCCATTACCGCGAGACAAATGGAGACCTGGGCGCACGGGCAGGCGATTGCCGATGAGCTGAGCGTGCAACGCGAGGAAGCCGATCGGATTCACAACATTGTCATTTTGGGCGTGAATACCTTTGGGTGGTCTTTTACCGTTCGCGGTGAAGCGGTGCCGGAGGCACAGCCCTTTGTGTCATTACTGTCTCCCTCTGGCGAACGCTGGGAGTTTGGGTCGCCCGATAGCGATCAGCGCATTAGCGGACAGGCGCATGAATTTGCTCAGGTGGTGACGCAAACTCGCAACATTCAGGATACTCAGTTGGAATATGAGGGGGCGATTGCTGAAGACTGGATGCACCATGCGCAGTGTTTTGCTGGGGTAGCGTCAGAGCCGCCAGCGCCGGGAGCACGACGAATCAAGTGATGCGGCAGTCAAGGAGCACGCTTACCGGCGTGACTCATAGCGCTGGGCCTTTGTTTCGAGACGCTGGCGCCAGTCGATTCACCATTCGTCTGAGCGCTAACCAAAAGAGGGCTTCATCGGAATAGCCGGTCACACGATCTATCTCTTGGCAATCTTGAATTTGAACGAAGGTAGGGGTGCTACTAACGGGCATCGCCACGCAGTCCGAATGGTCGTGTTGGCCGTCTTGCCACGCTTCTAGAGATATCCGTTGCAGCGGTAATAAGGCTGACTCCTCGGTCTTATGGTAGATCGCGCCCACTTCGCGATCGAACTGAGCACAGGCGCCGCAGGTTGGGCTATGGACATAGACTAAAACGGTTTGTTCGGGGTAGGCGCTCAAACTGACGGGTGCCCAGATTGAGAGGCCGACAGCGACCAGGCACTTTTTGAGACCTGTCATGCCCGGGCGATAGCGATGGATCATAGTTTGATGTACGCCCATTGATGGCGGACTTGAAGGCGCGCTAGCTCCGCGACACCTGAAGGGATTGTCTCTACCCCGAATGCCAAATCGTCTGCGCTGAGGCCATAGCTGGTCAACGTCGTTTCGCAGGCAAAGATACGGATGCCGGCCGCGATGAGTTGCTCCATTTGAGCGCTGTAAGCGCCTCCGCTCGAATCAGTGGCGTTGTCGAGTGCGGCTTTGACGCCCTCTGCGATGAGGATGACTCGGGTCGGCATGGCATGATTGGCGGCGTGGTGTCGTCCAACCTGTCTCAGCATGTGATTTATCTTGGTGTCGGAATCCACATGAAATACGACGCCATAGCGATCGGCGTCGCTGCCATGCGATGACCAAGGTGCGAGCAACAAAAGTAATAATGTGAGTGGCGTTAAGACAGAACGAGACATGGCTTGCTCCTAGCTGAATGGCTTATCGGTATTGAGGTGAAACACCTTAAGCGATTGTTTTTATGCGGTACCGGGATCCATAGACCGGGCAATCGACAACCAGTGTAGTCATCAACCAGGCGGCTCGATAGCGTGTTGGTTGAGTTGGTGTCAGGCCGGTTGCTAGCGCAACGGTGACACATTAGCATAGTGTTATTCTTAAAAAGAATATCGCATCGCAGTGCAATCCAATCACTATTCCGATCAGAGGATGCCCGATTGGTGGGGGAGGCAGCGTGACAAGCCGAGACAATCAAGAAAGCGGACGCTTAGCACCGGCTCCCGAGTCATTTTTAGACGCGGACTTGGTTGATGAAATCCACCTAGGTGGGGTGAATGCGGCTCGCAGAAAACTATTGAAGGGGGCTTTGGCCACCGCTGCTGCCACTGCTATTGCGCCCAGTCACGCTGCTGATGACCCCGACATACTGGCCCTGCCGAGTTGGTCTCGAACCCTAGGCAAGCCTGTGGTGACAACCCCCTATGGCCAGCCATCCCCTTTTGAGGCTCAGGTGATTAAGCGACAAAGCCCCGGCCTGACCCAAACCAATCAGGCAAGCGTTGCGTTTACGCCACTGCAGAGCTTGTTCGGCATGATCACGCCCAGTGGGCTGCACTTCGAGCGGCACCACCAGGGGTGGGTTGATATCGATCCAACGCGCCATCGTTTGATGATCAATGGTCTGGTCGACTCGCCTTCGGTTTTTACCATGGCCGATTTACTTCGACTGCCCAGTGTCTCTCGCATCCATTTTCTGGAGTGTGGCGCTAACACGGGCCTTGAGTGGGGCAATGTTGCGGTACCGACTGTGCAGTACACCCACGGTATGTTGTCAGCCTCTGAATTCACGGGGGTCCCGGTATCGCTGTTGCTAGAGCGTGCGGGCTACGATCGTCAGCGCGCACGATTTCTGCTCGCTGAGGGTGCCGACGGTTCTGGAATGACGAGAACCATTAACCTAGATGCTGCGCTGGATGATGCCATCGTGGCTTATGGGCAAAATGGCGAAATGTTGCGACCCGAAAATGGCTACCCGTTGCGGTTAGTGGTGCCGGGCGTGCAGGGCGTTTCTTGGGTTAAATGGCTGCGCCGACTAGAGGTGGGTGATCAACCTTGGGGGACCAAGGATGAAACGTCACACTATGTCGACCTCATGCCCGACGGAACGCATCGTCAGTATTCGGGTATCCAAGAAGCTAAATCGGTGATCACCTCGCCCTCTGGGGGGCAGACCCTGTTACAGCAAGGGTATTACTGCGTTACGGGGTTGGCGTGGAGTGGGCGGGGTACGGTGAGTAAAGTGGAGGTATCAACGGATGGCGGCCAAAACTGGCGTGCCGCGAGAGTCGAAGGACCGACTCTGCCTAAGGCGCTGACGCGTTTTAATTTTGATTGGGTCTGGAACGGTGAGGAGGCGCTACTGCAAAGCCGAGTGACCGATAGCACCGGCTACACACAACCGACGCGGAACCAATTGGTAGCGCGACGCGGGACCCGGTCGATTTATCACAACAATGCGATTCAGACATGGCGGGTTGCCGCCGACGGAGCAGTCCACAATGTTCAATTGGGCTAGTGCTTTGACGCTGAGCTTAGTGTTGCTCGCGACGCTGAGCACTGTCACGGCATCGACGCTGCCCCAAGGGGCCGAAAGCATCGGTCGGCTGGCATCTGACGCTGAAATCGCAGCCTGGGATATCGATGTTCGCCCTGATTTCCTCGGTTTACCCGAGGGCAGTGGCGACGTTTGGCAGGGTGAAGAGATTTGGCTTGCGCAATGTGCCAGTTGTCACGGTGATTTTGGCGATGCCAATCATATCTTTGCGCCGATTGTACTGGGTAACATTACAGAAGAGGACATCGCTCAAGGGCGAGTGGCGGCGTTACAAAACCCAGCGATTACGAGAACGACCCTCATGAAGGTGCCGACCCTGTCGACGCTTTGGGACTATATTTATCGCGCTATGCCATGGAATGCGCCGAAATCGCTGACATCGGACGAGGTCTATGCGCTACTCGCCTATATTTTGAATCTCGGTTACGTCGTTGAAGATGACTTTGTCTTGTCTGATGCCAATATCAGAGTGGTTCAGCAGCGTATGCCCAATCGCAATGGCATGACCCGTGACCATGGACTGTGGTCAGTGTCGGATCCGCCGGATGTGATGGGGCACACCTGTGTGTCAGATTGTGCGGCAGAAACCGGGGTGACTTCTTCGTTGCCCGACTACGCAATGAATGCTCACGGTAATCTGGCAGAGCAATCGAGGTCATGGGGTCCCTATCCGGGACAATGGACTGCGCCACCGTTGGCGCAACATGAACCACAGCGGCCAGCGGTGCTCAGCGTTCCTGCACAGCAACTCACGACGGCAGGCTGCACGGCATGCCACCAGATGACAGGACCGCTCATAGGGCCTAGTTTTCATGACATCAGGGACCGGTATAAAGGGTCACAGCACGCGGCGTACTTGCAAAACCGCATCACCCAAGGTGGCGGCGGTGTTTGGGGTGATCTGCCGATGCCGGCGATGCCTGATGTGGGTGCCGATGCGCTGCAAGACATTATCGCGTGGTTAATCGCAGGCGAATGGGAAGAAAAGGAGAAAGAGGGATGAATGACACCACTAAAGGCCGGGTATCTAGGAGGCGTCTGCTCAATTGGGCGGCGGCACTGGGTGCGCTGATGGCACTACCGGCGCGCGCTTGGGCAACCGTCTCTCGGCCCGAGACGGCATTTGATGCGACAGCGCTCGATCAGGCGCTGATGGCACTTGGGCAGACCCCAACACGGCATGAAGGGGTCATCTTCACGACGCCTGATATTGCTGAAAATGGCGCTGTGGTGCCGATTCGCGTCGAGGTAGATCAAACCGTGTTGCCTAACGTCAGCAAGGTCTCTGTGTTGGTGGAAATGAATCCCAATCCACTGGCTGCGGTTTTTGACATTGCTCCGGGTACCGAGGTTTATATCGAAACTCGCGTCAAAGTGGCCCAAACTGGCAATCTCTATGCCGTGGTTGAGTCTGACGGACAACTATTCATGGCATCGAGAGAGACCAAAGTCACTCTCGGTGGCTGTGGCGGCTAAGGAGATCACCATGGCTGGTCGAATAAAAATTCGTGCGCAAAAGAAAGGCGAACTGACAGAGGTCAAAGCGTTGATGCGTCACCCCATGGAAACGGGCATGCGCAAAGATCAGGCGGGGGAGTCTATTCCTGCACACTTCATTACCGAAGTCGCCGTACTGCATGGTGATCAAACCGTTATGCAGGCGCATTGGGGAGCCGCTGTGTCGGCCAATCCTTTTTTAGGCGTGCGCTTTCAAGGCGGTCAAGCGGGTGATGCTGTGCGGGTGGTGTGGACCGACAACCAGGGAGGCACGGGCGAGGGTGAGACGACAATCCGATGATGCGATGACTTTGTATCGCTTTGTGATGATGATACCGCGGTGGTGGTTGCTGTTGATGGTTGTCCCCGCATTGGCTGATGAGGGCATTTTTGATCAGTACCGGGATCTGATGGGCGACGATAATCCTGCCATCTTCGTGATCGAGGAGGGAGAGGAGTTCTGGGTCCAATCTCAGGGTCCCAGCGCTGCGACACTGGAAGCGTGTGATCTTGGCCTGGGTACTGGCGTCACCCGAGGTGCCTATGCCCAGTTCCCGCGTTATTTCGCCGATACCGACCGCGTGATGGATATTGAGACGCGATTGCTTTACTGCATGGAGACGCTGCAGGGCCGGGATCGCGAGGTGATCGCAGCAAAGCCTTACTCGCTGAGAGGCGATTTTGGCACCGAGTTGGAAGCATTGGTAACCTGGCTTGCGGCCGAGTCCGAGGGCATGACCATCGCGCCGGAACAGGCGCATCCAAAAGAACGAGCGATGTATGCCATGGGCGAAGAGATTTTCTTTTATCGCGCGGGGCCGCATGATTTTTCTTGTGCGACTTGTCACGAACAATCAAACAAGCGAATACGACTGCAACAGTTACCGAACCTCACAGAGCATACCGAGGTTGCTGAGGCTTATGGCAGTTGGCCTGCGTATCGCATGTCACAAGGGTTGGTGAGAACGATGGGTTGGCGACTTCAAGATTGCTTTCGGCAGCAGCGTTGGCCAGGGCTGATATTTGGGTCTGAGGTGAGCATTGCGTTGCAAACTTATATGGCGGTCAATGCAGCGGGTGGCGTCATGACAGCGCCGGGGTTAAAGCGATGAGGGCGACGCTTCGCAGGATCACTTTAGTGGTGTGGATTGGAGTCGCTCCGGTAGCGGTGTCGGAAGATCTGGCGTCCGTGATACACGCTTCGTTCTCAGACAGCGGTCAGGCGACATTGATGAGGTTGGAGCAGGACCCCTTGCAACAGCGATGTAGTCAGCCTCGTGATGAGCGAGTTGATGACGACATCGCGATGGCCCTCCGTCAGGAGCGATTAAATGCCGTCGTGTTCCCAGAGGACGGAAATTTTCTGGGTGATTGGCAGCGCGGCGCAGCGGTGGCTGCGAGTGGACGAGGCCTTCAGTCTAACGATGACCCGAGTATTGCCAATGGGGGTAACTGTTACGCCTGTCACCAGTTGGCACCGACAGAAGTGGCGTACGGAACGCTGGGGCCCTCGTTGACGCAATATGGTTTGCGAGGCCAATCCGAGGCCATGCTGCGTTATACCTGGACCAAGTTGTGGGATACTCATGCCTTTAATCTGTGTTCGCATATGCCGCGCTTCGGCGCGCAAAAGATCTTGACTGAACAGCAACTCAAGGATGTTATGGCATTTCTGTTAGACCCAAACTCATCGGTGAATCAACCCGCCGAAGGACCGAGTAGCGCTCATTAAACGGCGCGAGTTCCACCAGATGTTGGCGCTTGCCGCCGCATCGGGGCTGCCGTTACCTTCGATAGCGCGTACCTCCGAGGCGCCCTCGGATCCTTATTCTGTCCCCACCGTAGGCAACGTCCACCTGATGCATATCACTGATGTGCATGCACAGCTATTGCCTGTGCATTACCGCGAGCCCGCAGTGAATATTGGTGTTCATGGGGCTCGCAATCGACCGCCTCACTTGGTGGGAGAAGCGTTACTGAAGCATTTTACGATCGCGCCAGGATCGCGCACTGCGCATGCGCTAAGCCACCTCGATTATGTCGCCGCCGCAGCGCAGTACGGTCGCGTGGGTGGCTTTTCCCACCTTGCCACGCTGATAAAAAGACTGCGAGCAGATCGGCCCGGTGCCTTGTTGCTCGATGGCGGCGATCTGTGGCAAGGATCAGCCACCGCGCTGTGGACAAAGGGTCAAGATATGGTCGATGCCAGCCAATTGCTGGGCGTCGATATCATGACTGGGCATTGGGAGTTCACATTAGGTGCTGAGCGCGTGATGGATATTCTGGATAACGAGCTGAAGGGCCAGGTCGAGTTTATCGCCCACAATGTCAAGGACATGGATTTTGGCGACCCGGTTTTTGCAAGCCACACTCTGCGAGAGATGAATGGTGTGCCGGTCGCCATTATTGGTCAGGCTTTTCCTTACACGCCTATCGCTAACCCCGCTCACTTTACGCCCGGCTGGACTTTTGGGATCCAAGAGCGCGAGTTGCAAGAAAAGGTAAATGAGGTCAAAGCAGCGGGTGCTCAAGTGGTGGTATTGCTGTCGCACAACGGTGCGGACACGGATATCAAATTAGCGTCACGCCTGAGCGGTATCGATGCCATTTTGGGAGGTCATACGCATGACGCGATACCTCGGGCGCTTGAGATCGCTAATCCCGGGGGCGTTACGTTAGTGACCAATGCAGGTTCGAATGGCAAGTTTATCGGCGTACTTGACTTCGCTGTGCGCGGTGGGCGAATCCGAGATTGGTCCTACGAGCTGTTGCCAGTCTTTGCGGAGCTACTACCCCCCGATCCAGACATGGAAGCGTTGATTGCAGGTATCAGGGCGCCTTTTTTGACTCGGCTCAACGAGCCCTTGGCACAAACTGATGCGCTGCTGTATCGACGCGGTAATTTCAGCGGCAGTATGGACCAATTGATTTGTGACGCGCTAATGGAAGAAATGGATGCGCCGATCGCGCTGTCTCCGGGTTTTCGCTGGGGCACCACGTTATTGCCGGGGGAGATCGTGACCATGGAGCATTTGATGTCTCAGGTTGCCATTACCTATCCCGAAGTCACGTTGACCGAAATGACAGGCGCGCGGCTCAAGCAAGTGCTAGAGGATGTGGCTGATAACCTTTTTCATCCTGACCCTTACTACCAGCAAGGTGGTGACATGGTTCGCGCAGGGGGGTTGCAGTATGCCATCGCGCCCTTGGCATCAGTCGGTTCGCGCATTACTGATTTATCACTCAACGGCGAACCGATTGAAGCTGATAAAACTTATAAAGTGGCGGGCTGGGCGTCGATACAAAAAACGCAGGGCGAGGCGATATGGGACGTTGTATCGCGCTGGCTCCGTCGCGAGGGGCAGATCGGTGCGCTGACGCCCAATGTGCCGGCGGTGACCGGTTTAGCCAACAATCTGGGCCTTGATGAAGGTTGTTGAGCAGTCCGCATGCACCCTGTGACGATTTTACAATCTGCACCAAGTGATCGACCCGTCTGGGTCAGTCGGTGCATGGGTTCGGTGGAGCAATGGGCGGCAAGATCGGGCTATGGGTACGAAACCCTTGCCGATGAGCTGTTTAATTGGGTGGCGCCCGAACGGCGAAAAAAATTGGTGGGTCGCACTCCCATCTTGGCCGATCTAGCGCGATTGCGTTGGATTGAATCAGTCCTCTCACAGCGCGGTGGACTGGTTGTTTGGATCGATGCCGACTCGCTGTGTCTTGATCCGTCGTGGCGACTCCCTGGAACTGAACATACGTTTTTTGGCGAAGAGTGCTGGGTGCAAAAGAATGCCCAAGGTCGGTGGCGCACGTATTGTTCGCCTCACAATGCTTTCATGGGGTTTACATCGGCATCGCCCGTACTGGCCTTTCTTGCCTATTTATCCGAGTCGATTATTGACCGCGCGGATCCCACTCGCATTGCGCCTCAGATGATTGGCCCGAAGCTGTTGAAAACCCTCAATAGCTTGGCTGATTTTACGTTGGTGCCTGAGGCAGGCGCCGTCAGTCCAGCATTGTTAGCGGAATGGGTTGGCGAGCGAGGTGACGCACTGGCGTGTTATGAGCGGATAAATAGACCACCTTTAGCGATGGTCAATTTGTGTTCTTCACTGGTGGATTCGGACGCACACAGGCAGCAGGTCACGTCTCTGTTAGATAAAACCTTAGCGTGATGGTCAATGGCATACGGGTCGATGTTGGTGCGTAAAAAATGACGTGACAGAAGCAAAACAGGATCTAAGCGCAGTGAATCGAGCCAGTAAGAAAATCAAGCAGCAGCAGGAAAACGCACTGAGCGGCGGCTGCCTGGCGCAATGTCGCGAGTCTACGCCATAGGCATCAAGATAATCGGAGTCCATTTGCGACGGGTTGATCGGGAGCGATCAACACCACAGACCCGTCTTCTTGAGGAAAACCGGTCACTAAACATTGAGACTGGATGTGGCCAATCTGTTTCGATGGAAAGTTCACGACGCAGACGACTTGTCGATCGATTAAGTCATCGGGCTCATAGAGATCGGTGATTTGTGCGCTGGACTTGAGGATCCCCAGTTCGGCGCCACAATCGATGTGTAGGATGTAGGCGGGGTTGCGCGCGTTTTCGAATACCTCGGCAGAGACGACCGTGCCGACCCGCAATTCCACCCGAGCAAAATCATCCCAGCTAATGGTATCCATAGTCAGTTTGTCTCCTTAAACGCCTGATCATAAGTTAATCACACGCTGTAAGAATGAGTACACTCAGGTGGCTGGAGTTTGCCCGGGTTTTTTGCCGGCCAGAGAAGCAAAGTGGTGAGCTGGAGGACAGCGGTGGGCTGGAGCATGCAGAGTCGCTCGACGTGGCGGCGATGAGGGTGGATGTGCGAGCGGGTTTATTTTACGGTTGGGTGGTGTCGACGGAGGGATGAAAAATGAGGTATCGGCAAAGTAGTAGCAAGGCAACCCTTTGTTGCCTAGCGGCAGTGCTCATGTGTGGTTCTGGCGCCTCACTAGCGGACAATGCCACTTTGAGGGTGTCAATCGAAGGGGGGGCATTTAATAGCAAGTTTAAGTTTTTTGACGCCAGTGCCGGATGCCCGAGCTACAACGATATTCCCGGCGCAAAACAGTTTTTGGGGGGCGTGAGGGCATCTGACAAAGGGGCGAGTAAATCATTGCCGCTGGGCGAACCCGTTCATGTGTTTTTGTTTCGACCCAAGGATACTCCTGGCATCTCTGCTGCCGGGGGTGCGCCAGAGATCAGACGGCGTGCCTTACAAGTAACACTAATGAGTGACGCGACCCTTCGGTACACGGAGATCGTCGACCATGTTCCCAGCTGGGAGGCGACGGGGGATATGCGGGTCGAGCCTGCTGTGGCTTGCGTGCCTGGGGATGAGGCGGAGCCACTAGATGTGGGATCGACCGAGGCGCGCACTGAAGCGTCGGGGGTGAGCGATGCGCCAGCGGCGGAGGAGAACGCCGACTAATAGATTAAGAGATGTGGCCAAAAAAAAGGCGCACCATCGTGCGGCGCCAGGACAATGGAGCTCCACCTACTCCACCGTGGCTGAGAAAAGCTGGTCGGTGAGCAAGTTTTAAGTCTGCGCCTTAGGCGTACGTTATCGCCCTCAGGCGCCATCAGTTAGCTGGGCACTCGGCTACCGATCTGGTGTTTTACCAGTTGGCTATAGTGGGGGATGTCACGACGAACTTATGAAACAGACGGAACGCGCGCTACCTCAGCGGATGATCTCGATGAGTT
>ERZ1047472.1294-NODE-1294-length-19800-cov-6.223449_pt1 | contig 19800 bp, 18 predicted proteins | sample MGYA00383095_ERZ1047472 | MGnify/ENA primary metagenome ERZ1047472 (study PRJEB29581, sample SAMEA5548365) | metagenome | biome: marine; feature: coastal; material: water | depth 1 m | study: Short-term variability in the microbial, nano- and picoplankton... | reverse complement strand
CCTTCAAAAGCCTGGAGACGACTTCGTGTCCCCTCGGTTATACGAACTTGTACAACTAACGTGTCTCCTGCTGAAAAATCAGGAATAATTTTTCCATTGTCTAGTAATCTAGCCTCTTCGGCTTTATTTAATTTTTCAATCACATTCATGACCGTCTCCGTTAATATAATCTTGCCACAAATCCGTGCGACGAGCTTTTGTAATTTCTTTACTTCTTTCATTCCGCCAACGAGCAATCCTTTTATGATCACCAGAAAGCAATATGTCGGGAATATCCCGACCTTCAAATTGTCTTGGCTTCGTATAGAGTGGATACTCTAACAAGCCGTTTTCAAAACTCTCACTCTCCGCACTTTGTGCTCTCCCAAGTACGCCGGGGAGAAGCCTTACACATGCTTCAATCAGTACTTGTGCAGCCAATTCTCCTCCCGCAAGTATGTAGTCACCAATGGAAATTTCTTCCATTTGGCGAGCTTCTATAACCCGCTGGTCTACGCCCTCAAACCGCCCGCATAATATTACCACCCCTTTTCCAGTTGCAAGCTCTTTAACTTTTTTTTGCGTTAAAGGCCTACCCCGTGGAGTTAAGTATATAATTGGTCGGTCATTTGACATGGCCACACTATCGATAGCTTTTGCAGCCACATCTGGTTTTAAAACCATTCCGGGGCCGCCGCCTGCAGGCGGACTATCAACAGTCCGATGCCTATTAACGGAAAAATCTCGTATGTCTACTGTTTCTAACTGCCAAATATCGCTTTTTTCAGCATTACCAATTATTGAAGCACCTAAAACACCCGGGAAAACATCCGGAAACAATGTAATCACCGAAGCTTTCCAAGAATTATTAACTTTTCTAGTTGGTTTAACCATGAGATATTTTAGTTTGAATTAATATTTATTACAATACGCTTTAAATGAATATCAACCTTAGGAACCGCATCTTTAGTAAAAGGTTGGTAAAAGCTTGCTGAGTCTTTGGGTTTTATTTCAAGCAATACACCAGCTCCAAAGTCTTCTGTTCCTACTACAGAGCCAATACGCTTACCGTCAACAGTCTTGACTTCCATTCCTATTAAATCAATCAAATAGAATTCATCCTCTTCTGTTTGCGGAAGGCAGTTTCTTTTAACATACAGTTTTGTTGACTTAAGGGCCTCCGCCTGATCCCGTGTAACTACCTCCTTACACATTAATGCTAAGCCGCCTTTAAGAGATTTATAAGATTGGGGTGTTAGCAATATTTCACCGTCAATAGATAATAGGGGGCCGTAAGACATTATATTCTCTGGTTTATCGGTGAAAGTTTTTAACTTTATTTCACCTCTTACACCAAAAGCACCTGCTATGGCGGCTATACATATGTGTTTATCTTGTTTCATTAATTTCTGCTAGGCTCAGTCCAATTAATAGTAAATTAAATTGCAGATTTTATTTTTTCAACTAAATCTATTTTTTCCCAACTAAAACCCCCGTCTAAATCAGGGTTTCGGCCAAAATGGCCATATGCTGCAGTTCGAGCATAAATTGGTTTATTGAGCTCTAAATGACTACGAATACCACTCGGAGACAAGTCCATCAATTTTGGCAAAACCATTTCCAATTTCGCTGCTAACGAATTATTTTTATCACCTAAGTCGATATATAATGATGTAGGTTTAGATACACCTATAGCATAAGAAATTTGAATGTTTGCCCAATCAGATAAACCTGATGCTACAATATTTTTAGCTAAATATCTTGCAGCATAAGCTGCTGACCTGTCCACCTTTGTTGGATCTTTCCCAGAAAAAGCACCTCCACCATGAGGTGCCATACCTCCATAAGTATCCACAATAATTTTACGTCCAGTTAATCCAGCATCTCCGTCAGGTCCTCCTATAACAAAGTTTCCAGTTGGATTTATGTGCCATATCGTATTTTCATTTAACCATCCATCCGGAATTACATCGTGTATATATGGCTTTACTATGTCCTCGACATCTAAAACGCTAAGGCCTTCCTTGTGCTGAGTGGATAAAACAATTGAAGAAACTCCAGTAGGCACTCCATTATCATACCTGACTGAAACTTGAGATTTAGCATCTGGCTCTAAACCCTCGATAGCACTTGAGTGTCGTGCCTCAGACAATTTTTGAAGTATTCTGTGTGAATAATAAATAGGTGCAGGCATCAAAGCCTCTTTGACTTCGTTGCTAGCATAACCAAACATAATTCCTTGGTCTCCGGCCCCTTCATCCTTATGAGTGCCTTTTCCGGGGTCAACCCCTTCAGCTATATCAACTGACTGAGCATGCAATAAAATTTGAATATCAACATTTTCATGGTGAAATCCATCCTGCTCATAGCCTATATCTTTTATTGCAGACCTAGTTACTGCCTCAACTTCTTTATTGGTAACTCCTAGCCCCCTGGTTTCACCTGCAATTATAACCTTGTTGGTTGTAGTCAGGGTCTCAGCGGCAACTCTCACATCAGCGGGATCCATTCCAGCTTTAGTTGAAGAACGAAAATAAAGATCAACAATTTCATCAGATATTCTGTCTGCAACTTTATCAGGATGTCCCTCCGAAACTGACTCAGATGTGAAATGATAGGTGGCTCGTGACATTATTTAAACTTTCTTGAATCTAAGGGTACTAATATCTATAATGCTCTGGCTTGTAGGGGCCTGATTGATTAACACCTATGTAATCGGACTGCTCTTTAGACATTTTTGTGAGTTTTACGCCAATTTTTTCGAGGTGAAGTCGCGCGACCTTTTCATCTAAATGCTTGGGCAACATATAAACCTTATTCTCATATCTATTATTATGCACCCATAGCTCAATTTGGGCCAATACCTGATTAGTAAAGCTAGCAGACATCACAAAACTTGGGTGCCCTGTTGCATTTCCGAGATTCAACAAACGACCTTCGGATAATAATATTAGTCTGTCTCCACCAGGAAAGGTAATCATGTCGACCTGGTCCTTTATGTTTGTCCACTTGTGATTTTTAAGCGCCGCAACTTGAATTTCGTTATCAAAATGGCCTATATTACCCACAATTGCCATATCTTTCATTTCACGCATATGTTCGATTCTAATAACGTCTTTATTACCCGTAGTCGTAATAAAAATATCAGCGTCTGATACTGCATCCTCAAGTGTAGTAACCTCATATCCGTCCATTGCGGCCTGCAGGGCACATATCGGGTCAATTTCTGTTACCTTTACCCTTGCACCAGATCCCCTCAATGAAGCAGCAGATCCTTTCCCAACATCACCGTAACCACATACAACAGCCGTTTTTCCAGCCATCATAGTATCAGTAGCTCGCCTGATACCGTCAACTAATGACTCCTTGCAGCCATATTTATTATCGAACTTTGATTTAGTAACAGAGTCATTAACATTGATAGCAGGAAATGGTAATTGCTGCTTTTCTACTAATTCGTACAATCTGTGAACTCCTGTTGTTGTCTCTTCCGAAACTCCTACTATTTGATGACGTGTTTTTATAAACCACCCAGGCGATGATTTAATTCTTTTCCGTATTTGCGCAAAAATTGCTGCTTCTTCCTCAGATTTTGGTTCAGCATCTATTAAGTGAGTTTCGCCTTCCTCAACTCGAGCACCAAGGAGAACGTAGAGGGTGGCATCGCCTCCATCATCGAGAATTATGTTAGGCCCATCTTCGAAAAGGAAAGACTGGTCCAAATAATCCCAATGCTCTTCCAAACTCTGCCCTTTTATGGCGAACACTGGAACACCTGAGGCTGCAATTGCCGCAGCCGCATGGTCTTGCGTAGAAAAAATATTACATGATGCCCAACGAACCTCTGCTCCCAAAAATGTCAATGTTTCAATAAGGACCGCAGTTTGGATTGTCATATGTAAAGAACCCACAATGCGCGCACCTGAAAGAGGCTTTTCTTCTGAGAACTCATTTCTTAATGCCATTAAACCAGGCATTTCAGTTTCAGCAATATTAATTTCTTTACGTCCGTATTCCGCAAGTTTAATATCTTTAACAACATAATTAGCATTATTCATTTTTTGTTATCCCTAAAAGACACGATTATGGATTCTCCATATAGGTAATTTATTACAAAAAATACAACTTTTTATCGTGACCTTTGGACTGAAATTTGCAAAACATTATAAAATGGGAAAACGTCCAAAAATATCTGTAATTATAGTTAACTATAATGGAGAAAAATGGTTAAATAATTCAATTGATTCTGTGGCTAATCAAACATACTCCGATTTTGAGTGCATAATCATCGATAATGGGTCAACCGATAATTCTTTAGAAAAAATTCCTGAATTAGATAATAGATTTAAAGTAATAGAATTAAGTAAAAATACAGGTTTTGCATATGCAAACAATTTTGCAGTAAAAAAATGCCAGGGCGATTGGATAGCATTACTAAACCCTGATGCTTTTGCATCTCCAGATTGGTTAAAAAAACTACTAGAAGCAACAAAGCTTTTTCCAGGCATTAAAATGGTAGGTAGCACTCAGTATTTAGCTAATGATAATCACAAATTTGATGGAATTGGAGATTTTTATCATATTAGCGGGTTAGCTTGGCGCGGAAAACATAACCAATCTTCAATCGGAACAGTACTAGAAGACCGGGAAGTATTTGGGCCATGTGCAGCTGCAGCTATGTATGAAAAAAAAGTATTTTTAGATATAGGGGGATTTGATGAAAAATACTTCTGTTACCATGAAGATGTAGATTTGGCTTTCCGGATTCGGTTAGCAGGGGGCAAATGTATACAAAAATCTGATGCTGTTGTATACCATGTAAGTAGCGGTATATCGGGAAAAGCTTCAGATTTTGCAGTTTATCATGGAACACGTAATAGGATATGGACATTTGTTAAATGCATGCCGGTTAGTGGTTTGTTATTATTTGGCATTGCGCATATTTTATTAAATTTTGCTTTTATATTTTGGTCGATATTTCGTAAAAATAGAATAAAACCTACACTACGGGGTGTTTATGATGGGGTGAGAGGTCTTCCATTGATATGGAAAGAGAGAAAAAACATCCAACGTAATGTGAACCTTATGGCTTTGTTAAAAATATTAACAATAAACCCTATAAAACCATTAATGAGGGGTGATGGGTCCGTAAAAATTCAATTTGATTAAAAGAGGTATTTATACAACTTTAGTAATTTTAATAGCAGCGTGACAGCCTGCTTTTATAATATTTGATAGCAAATTATACGCCGGAGCTTCATGCGCTCCATTCTCAACAGCAATATCACGGTGATGAAGTTCATCTTCTCTAAATTCTTTGAACAACTCTGATAAACCAGGCTCAATATCTTGAGTTTTCTCTGCTTGCTCACCATAATGTTGTTCAATAACGCTTTCAACAGCTTCTGTGCATGCATGTGCCGCTTTCTCACTTATCATTGCAGTAAGTACTCCTAAACCATAGCCCGCAAAATTCCACAATGGCATCAAAGCAGTTGGACGAACATTTTTCTCAATTAATAGTTTATCAAAAGCATCCAAATGCTTTTGTTCTTCCTGTTCCATTTGAGATAATTTTGAAGCCGTGGAAGCAGTCTTAGGGTTATGCCTAAAAACAGCTTGCTGACCTCTATAGATTGCAACAGCTCCATATTCACCCGCATGGTCGACACGGAGCATCTTTGAAACATCATCAGACACATGGCTCTTTGCTTTGTAACTCATTTTTCTAAATCCCGTCTTGTCGCTAATGTAGCCATTAGCACTCCAGTTAACGATATCAGAGTATTCCAAGCCGCCATAGACAAACCTAGAAAATGCCACACCGCTTCACTACACGCTGGAGGCCTAATCATTCCATCCAGACCTTTAAGTGGGTTGTTGATATCAAAATCATAATTTTGGCTACCTGTAGAACAGGTTTCAGGCCCATCCCACCAATTAAATTCTACACCGGTATGCCAAAATGCCAATATTGACGATACTACAAATGCAAATATCAGAAAAATGTTCATATAATGGGTATAGTAATTTTTGTAACGACGCATCAGAAACATTAAAATAGCAATAAAAATTACAAACATATGCGCGTAGCGCTGCCAGTGACACATGGTGCATGGAAGATAGCCAAATCCGTATTCAAAAATCCAAGCTGACACTAATGCACCGCCAGATAGAATTATGGCTAATTCTGGAATATATTTATTAATAATACTCATATGGTAACACTTAGATGATAAAACCCCTACATTAACATGTGACGGATTAACTTATTAATACAAAATTTCTTAACTATCTATTGAATGTTATCAGTAAATGTTATTAACCCTCATCGAATATACAAACTTATTTATTACATCAAGAAACTACTAAACTTGCAAAAAACATTAAGTCATATCGGAATAGAGTTACGAGATGCACGTAGCGAACTAAATTTATCATTTTCTGATGTATCAGAGGATATAAAAATTCAAGCCAAGTACTTGGAGTCAATAGAGTGTCTTGATCTTTATGAGCTACCATCAATTGCTTATGTCTTGGGGTATGTTAGGTCTTATGCAAACTTTCTAGGTATAGATGGAAATTATGCTGTCGATAGGTTCAAAAGTGAAAGCAAAAACCCTAACATTAGAAGATTACAAAAATCAGAGCCGTTACATGAAGCAAAGGCCCTGAATAAATACTTACTAGTCATTGGTCTTTCAGCCCTTGTCGTCCTATTTATTACTCTACTCAATTCAAAATTATTCTCGATGACCGCTAACTTGAACTTTAATGGAGTAAATTCAGAAGCAAATTATATATTTTCACCAACTGAGCTAGAAAATTATTTCCCTGTATACTGGGAAAATAATTTTGATGAGTACTCAAGCCCTGAAAGTATAATACTCGAGACGATTGCACCGACGTGGGTAGAAATTAAAAATATTAATGGAAAAATAATTTTTTCAAAAATTATGTTAACCTCTGAAACTTGGAAAGGTAAAATTAAAGAAATTGAATCAATTTCAGTGCGGGATGGGGGGGCTATTAAAATCAAAAAAGGTTTGCAAAAAGGCTACATTATAGGTGAGCGAGGTGTAGCAATAATTGACTACAATTCCTTTAAATAATCAGTGCAATTTGCGGCCAAATATGCAAGAGACACTTATATGACTACTGCAAAAAATGATATAAATTCAATTCGCCCGTGGCGCACTATAGAAAGAAGAAAGTCTAGAAGAATTATGGTTGGCTCTGTTCCTGTTGGTGGAGGCGCACCAATCGCTGTTCAGTCAATGACAAATACTATTACTCATAATATCCCAGAAACTTTAAAGCAAATTTATGAATTAGAAGCTGCAGGGGCAGATATTGTTCGCGTTTCAGTTCCGGATATTCCAAGTAGTGCTGCGATGAAAGAAATTTGTAATCAAGTCTCGATACCAATTGTAGCTGATATTCACTTTCACTATAAACGCGGAATTGAGTCTGCTGATAATGGGGTTTCATGCTTAAGAATTAACCCAGGTAATATTGGAGGCCAAAACCGCGTAAAAGAAATTGTGGCAGCAGCAAAAGCCAATAACTGTTCAATACGTATAGGGGTCAACGGAGGTAGCTTAGAAAAAGAGCTATTAGAGAAATATGGAGAACCATGTCCAGATGCGATGGTAGAGAGTGCTCTTATGCATGCACAAATGCTCGAAGATGAAAACTTTGATAATTACAAAATTAGTGTCAAAGCTAGTGATATTTTTCTAACGATGGCTGCATATCAAAAACTTGCCGATTGTACAGACGCTCCGTTGCATCTCGGAGTAACAGAAGCAGGCGGTAAAAGGATAGGTTCAGTAAAGTCCTCAATCGGCATGGGGAATTTATTATGGGCAGGAATAGGCGATACTATAAGAGTTTCTTTATCAGCCGATCCTGTTGAAGAAGTTAAAGTGGGCTTTGACATTCTTAAATCCTTAGGAATTCGATCCCGCGGAGTAAATATAATTTCGTGTCCATCCTGTGCGAGGCAGGGGTTCGATGTTATAAAAACAGTTCAAATTTTAGAAGACCGTCTTGCACACATTACTGAACCAATAAGTCTATCAATTATAGGCTGCGTGGTAAATGGCCCCGGTGAAGCTTTGTTCACGGATATTGGCTTTACAGGCGGTATGGCGGGATATGGGATGATGTACGCATCTGGCATAAAAACAGGAAAAACTGACAATAAAGATATGATAGATGATATTGTCAGAAAAGTTGAAGAGCGAGCTACCTTAATAAAGAAATCGCAATAAGGTATTAGATTATAATATGGAATATTTTTTTACATCTCCAATTTTAGCAATACTTTTTTTAATTCTGTCTGTATTGTTAGTTGGACTTGCTTATTATCGCGCAAAGCCTAAAAAAAAGGAAAAATCATCATTCGAAGAAGAAATACTAGGCCGTATTTCGCAATTATCAGAAGATAGTGCTAAACGTGAAGCACTATTTAGGGAAAGTCTTGATAAAAGACTTAATACAGTATCTGATCGTGTTGGTAAATCCATACAGGACACTCAAGAACGCAATTCTAATAGTCTAAAGCAGCTTCATGAACGCCTAGCTTTAATTGACCGAGCACAAAAAAATATTGAAACTTTATCAACTGAAGTTTCGGGTCTGCAAAATCTTCTTTCAAACAAGCAATCCCGCGGTGCCTTTGGCGAAAAGCAAATGCAAGACTTGATTGAAAACTACTTGCCTAAAGCCTCATATTCATTCCAACATACCCTTTCTAACGGAAAGCGCGTTGATGCAATCATACACTTGCCCGGTGATCAGGATGATGTTGCTATTGATAGTAAGTTTCCAATGGAGTCTTGGAGGCGTTTAACTGATTCAGAAAATACTAGCGATGAATTGCAGGCAGCCAAACAATTTTCTCGCGACGTGACAATACACATCAAGGATGTAGCCGAAAAATACTTAATTTCTGGCGAAACTCACGACGTAGCTATGTTATTTTTACCTAGTGAAGCAATCTATGCTGAGCTACATTCCAATTTCCCTAAAGTTATCGATAAAAGCTTCGAATTGAAAGTTATGATTGTATCACCGACAACTTTCATGGCAACATTACATACTATCCATGCGGTGATGAGAGATGCGGCAATGCAGGAACAAGCGCATATTATTCAGAAAGAGGTGGGTTTATTAAGCAAAGACATTAATCGTCTGGATGAAAGGGTCGAAAATCTACAAAAGCATTTCAATGCATCAACAGAGGATATTAAAAAAATAAGAATTAGTACCGAAAAAATAACTAAGAGGGCAGATAAAATAGAAAATGTGGATGTTAATTTAAGTGATAACTTGGACTCAGATATTGAAAAAGGAAGTATTCCCAATTTAAAATAATCAACTAGTAGTGTTTTATATTATAATATTCTACGACTATTCATAGCAGCAGTTATAGTCCCATCATCAAGATAATCTAACTCACCTCCCACGGGCACTCCGTGTGCCAATCTTGATACAATTACATCTTTATCTGCAAGATGATCGGTTATGTAATGAGCAGTAGTTTGGCCATCAATGGTCGCACTCATCGCCAAAATAACCTCTTTCACAGGATCGGCGACTGCCCTAGAAATCAAATCAGAAATATTCAAATCTTCAGGCCTAATTCCATCTAAAGCAGATAATGTTCCACCTAAAACATGGTATTGTCCCCGAAACGCTCCTGCGCGCTCCATAGCCCAAAGGTCACTTACTTCTTGAACAACACAGATAATTGTTTTGTCTCTTGATAGAGAAGAACAGATATAGCAGGGATCGTTAACGTCAACATTACCACATTTACTACAGGTAGATATTCTATCAACTGCTTGAGTCATAGCACTTGCTAAAGGTCGCATTAAAGCTTCTCGTTTCTTAACTAGGTCTAGTGTAGCCCTGCGAGCCGATCGGGGGCCTAATCCCGATAGTTTTGACAATAACTTTATCAATTGTTCAATTTCAGGGCTGACATTTGAAGGCATTTAATTAACCTTTAGGTGATTCACACTATGCTAGACAATAAGACACCAAAACTTAAGAGAAATATTTAACATTCTTGATATTTAATTAATTTCTAATAGCCGATAGCAGCAGACTTGGCTCCGCGAGGGTCTGCAGAACCATTTAAAAATTTACCCTTTTGTCCTACAGAGTTTACTCGCCCAAGGATATCATAATTATAGTTTCCATTTTCATCCAGTAAGAATTTATGTCCCATTTCATTAAGTTCATTCAAAGTATCAACAGATATGCCTTTTTCAATATTAACGACGTCAGGTAACCACTGATGGTGTAAACGCGGCTGATTAACAGCTTCGAAAAGATCCATATTCCATTCGATTACATTCAACACCATCTGTAAAACTGATGTAATTATTCGTGACCCCCCAGGGCTACCTGTGACCAACACAACCTTATTATCTTTTTTTACAATCATAGGCGTCATAGACGACAATGGCCGTTTTGCAGGGACAATTTTATTTGCTTCGCCGCCGATCAAACCGTAACCGTTAGGTGAGCCTGGCTTAGATGAAAAGTCATCCATTTCATTATTCAATAAAAATCCAGCACCATCAACGCTATAACCACTGCCATAGGAAAAATTTAAAGTATAAGTCACTGAGACTGCATTTCCATTTTTATCTATTATTGAATAGTGAGTTGTATTCATACTTTCTCTTGGCATTTGAGAGCCTGGTCTAATGGTTTCGGATAAGGTAGCCGCTCCTAAATCAATGCTAGCTCTTAATGCATCAGCATAAACTGATGAAGTTAGCGATTTCACAGGAACATCCACAAAGTCAGGGTCCCCTAAGTACTTAGATCTATCAGCATAAGCACGTCTCATTGCCTCAATCATTTTATGCAAATATGAGGCTGAATTATGGCCATCACTTTTTAAATCGTATCCACTTAAAATATTTAACATTTGAATTATATGCACACCCCCTGAGGAAGGAGGCGACATGGCATAAAGTTCATAACCTTTGTAATTTCCAATAATAGGTTTTCGGGTCACTACTTTGTAATTTTTTAAATCTTTGTGGGTAATTAAACCTCTACCTGATTTCATTTCAGCTACAATTAAGTCAGCAGTTTCACCAGAATAAAAGTCCTGAGAGCCAAACTTAGCTATGCGTTTCAGCGTTTCAGCTAAATCTGGTTGCTTAAAAACTTGGCCTTTTTGATGATTTAAAAAATACTCTATTGAACTTTTATCAATAGATAATTCGTTCCTATGATAATTTAAACTTTCAGCCAAATGGGCACTCATGATAAAACCATTTTGTGCTAGTTCTATTGCTGGCTGCATTACCATTTCACGTGGCATAGTGCCGTACTCCTCCAAAGCATGGAGTAGGCCCATCACAGTACCGGGAACACCTGATGATGATCTGGAATACTGTGCGCTGTTTGTATCAACCTCCCCATCTATATCAAGGTACATATCCTTAGTTGCTGCTGAAGGCGCCGTTTCACGGAAATCTAAAGAAAGAACATTTTTTTCTTCCGCCAAACTTACTAGCATGAAGCCCCCGCCGCCTAGGTTTCCAGCTTGTGGATGAGTAACAGCTAACGCGAAACCAGTTGCGACAGCAGCATCTACGGCATTACCTCCCTTGATTAATATATTTCTACCTACCTCAGAGGCAATAAAATCTTGTGAAGAAACCATTCCATTTTTGGCAATAACTAATTTACCTGAACCATTGTTATCAGCATACTGATTAACTTCATTTAACTCATTGGAAAGTGCGGTTGAGAAAAAACCCATTAGTGTAATAAGGATTATAAAATTTATGAAAGCTTTAAACAAAAAAATTGCCCTTAAACGATTACAGAATCTTGGGCAAGCTGGGTAATGGCTTTGTAATCAAGCTTTCCCGTCCCAAGAATAGGGATCGATTGAGTAGATATAATTTTTTTCGGAACTGATAACTCAGGTACGCCATGCGCTTGAGCCCAACGAAGTAGTTCGCTTCGTTTTGCTTCAGGGTTATCAGTTACCAGAACTATTTGCTCGCCTTTCCTAAGGTCAGGAAGAATAGCAGCCGCATTCATAAATTCTGGCCATACTGCTGAAGCACAATTTTCAACCACTGTAAGAGAAACCATCTCTCCTCCAATTTTTGCGAATCTTTTAAGCCTCCCACGGATTACGTAATGGCCGTCTTCGTTAATTGAAACAATGTCACCTGTATCATACCACCCATCGATCAAAGGCTTTACAATACCTGGATTAGCACTTGTAATATAACCTTTCATAATATTTGGCCCCCGCACCCATAGCTTTCCAGCACCCTCAAGTCCTTCAACTGGCTCAAGCCATGCCTCTATTCCTGGAAGCATTTTTCCAATTGTACCAGAATGAATATCACCTGGTTGGTTAGCTGCGAGCACAGGGGCACACTCGGTAACACCGTACCCCTCCAGAACTTGCATATCAAACTTTTCCCCCGCTACTTTTCGGGTTTCTTCACGAACTTTTTCTGCCCCGCACACAGTAATTCTCAATGAGGCTAGACCGCCATCAGCGCTCGATCTCATATATTGATTTAAGAAAGTATCGGTAGCAAAAAGTATTGTTGATTTTGTTGAAGCTATTCGTTGGGCTATAGTCTTTATTTGAAGAGGTGAAGGATGCAATACAACTTTCCGACCACTAAAAATAGGCCAGAGAGTTCCTGCAGTAAGACCATAACAATGGAAAGTTGGTAGGGGGTTAAAAAATATGTCAGTTGCTTCAAGTTCAACATGCTGCTCTATTTGTTCAATATTAGATAATATATTCGAATGTGATAGCACTACTCCCTTAGGGTTTCCCTCTGTACCTGATGTAAATAAAACTACAGCCTTATCGTCGGGCGAAGGTCTCGGGGAGAAGATGAATGGGAAGATGGGCCCAAATACTGCACTTAGCTTGCTAAAAATGCTTAATTCTTTTTGAAGATCTTCAAGATAAACTACTTTTACTACGGATGATAACTCATTTATTAAGTCAGAAATATCAGCAATTTCAACGAATTTATGGGCCGTTAGAACAATAGGTATTGGGCCTGTGGCCACAGCATCTTTTAAATTTTTAATGCCCGAAGTAAAGTTTAACATAGCTGGTGTTCTTCCTGCCGCATGAATGGCTAAAAAAGATATCGCAGCACCAGCACCAGTAGGAAGCAGTATTCCAATATTATCATTATCTTTAGTAAGTCTTTTTAAGGGCATTCCTAGTGCAAAAGAAGCACGTCTCAAATCAGAATAACTTAGCTTTCTTCCGTCACCATCAACGACTATTTCCGTGTTTGGCCCATTTACTCTGGCTGCATCTAAGAATGCATCGAAAAGCCCACGTCGAGTACGGCTTTTACTCAGACTTGATAATTCCTCGGATTTTAATACATCACTCTTCATAAAGTCCTTTTTACCTCTTTCTGTTAAGGAGGAAACCTAATTTAAATTTAACTTATAAAGACAAGTTCATACCTGGAGGAATTGGTATATCGCCCATAGCACTTTTCATTATCGAAGCCTGCGCCTGATCTAATTTTGACTTAGCATCTTGATATGCGGCAATAATTAAGTCTTCAGCCATTTCGATATCCGCTCTTTGACTTGAGCCAAAAAGAGAAGGGTCGATGCTTAAAGACTTCATATTGCCTCCCCCAACTAATTCAATATGAACTAATCCGCCTCCAGATTCACCCTTAACTATTACATCAGAGACTTTCTCTTGTGCTGCAGCTACTTTTTTTTGCATATCTTTTGCCTGCTTCATAAGGCCCATCAAATCTTTCATTCTTGTTCTCCAAAATTCCCTTTGATAACATTATTTCGTACAGGCTCATCCTCAAGGTTATAAATTTTTATCAACTCCGCCTTACTAATCAATGAATGCATAAAAATTGGATGAGATTTATCTTTTTCATCTTGCGCAATTTGGGATAATTTTTCTAGTTCCTTTAGCGTAGAGCCCCCACCATCGGTTTCAGGAGAAACCGCCCATAAATCTCCTGTTAGATTTTTTAATGCCGTTACAATACTTCCAGATAAGTCCTTGGGTGCGCCCTCAGAGGGCTGATATACAATCATACCTTGTTTGACCTTAATAGGCTTCACATACCTTTTAATATTTGATTTTAAAATTATATCAGATTCTGGTAAAGCCTCCACAATCTCTTCCAGCGTGTTAAGGACTAACATTGTATTTTTAAGAGTAGAAATTTCTTTTATGGCCTCAGTATTTAAAACCCTTTCAGTTGCAGAATAATGATTAGGATGTCCTGCATTGACCGAGTTTCCAGATACCGATAATTGATCTGTTTTTCCTTTGGCGGCACTCTGAGTACTCATTTCTTTAATCATTTTTGTTGCCAGCTCTGGCGGCGGAAGTAGTCCAGCCGTAGATAGCTTTAATAAAACCATTTCAGCGGCCGCTATTGGCAGAGGGGCAACCCTCACCTCATCATATGATTTTATCAAAATTTGCCAAATTCTAGTTAACTGACCAACTGTCAATTTTTTAGATATTTCTTGTAATAAATTCGCCTGATCCGTAGTCATGTCGGATAGGGCTTCAGAGCCAAGTACTTTGGCCCTGCTTACCTCATGACAGACATCTAACAAGTCTTTCATCATTATAATTGCATCAGCGCCACCGTCGTATAATTCCCTTATTAAAATCAACGCGGCCTTTATGCTCCCTAGAGCAGCCAGTTCAAATAATTCAATAGTTCTGGCTTTATTAGCCAAACCCAACATTACTCTAATATTTTCTACAGAGACCATCGATCCTTCCATATCTGCTTGGACTATAGCTTGATCTAAAAGAGATAAACTATCACGAACAGAACCTTCAGCTGCTCTGGAGATAAGCGATAGCCCTTCGTCAGCAATATTAGCTTTCTCTTTTTTACAAATACCAGAAAGATGAGTTTTTATTTCCTCAGATGCAACACGCCTGAGGTCAAAACGCTGACATCGCGATAAAACAGTTATGGGCACTTTTCGTATTTCAGTAGTAGCAAAAATAAATTTAGCGTGGTCTGGCGGTTCTTCTAGGGTTTTAAGCAAGGCGTTAAATGCACCTGTGGACAACATGTGCACCTCATCAATTATATAGACCTTATAACGAGCAGAGGCAGGCGCGTAACGAACCCCATCCAAAAGTTCTCTCATATTTTCGACACCCGTCCTTGATGCAGCATCTATTTCTAATACATCCATATGAGATGAACTCATGATCAAGTCACAGTGCTTACCTGGGGCCATCAAATTAACTGAGGGGCCTTCAATACTATCACTCTCATAATTCAATGCCCTAGCAAGCAATCTCGCTGTTGTTGTTTTTCCTATTCCCCTAACACCCGTAAGCATAAAAGCATGAGCCACACGCGAGACTTCAAAAGCGTTTCTTAATGTAGTAACCATGGCCTCTTGACCAATCATATCCTCAAATGTTCTAGGACGGTATTTTCGAGCTAGAACCTTATATGTTTTATTGGAATTTACACTCATACATAACCTATACAGATATTTGATGTCTTTAGCAAAGTAATGAAGTTAAATTGTTTTAACTTTATTAAAAGAAATAAATAAATATAATTGACTAATGAAAATAAAGCTAAGACTTGGTAAAAATATATTATGCTAACAAAGGTGATTTATTTTTTTATTTTTTTATGTGGGTCCACTGGGCTGGCACAGGCTGACAATAATGGGTTTGACAAAAAAAATCACTCCCAGAAAATTTCAACTGTAAATAATTTACAAATATTGGTTCCAAAAAATAGAGAAGAAAGTTTTCAAATTTGGAAACTAAAGTTCATACAAAAAGCGATTGAAATGGGCTTTTCAAAAGATCTTACAGAAACTTTTATTTTGCCCGCAGCAATCGAAGAAAAAGCGCTTGAAAGGGATATGCAACAACCAGAGTTTAACACTCCTATATGGTCGTATCTTGATCGAGCAGAAAACCCTAGTCGACTAAAAAACGGTATTGAAAAATTACGTGAAAATGAAATCTTACTAAATAAAATTGAAGATAAATATAAAGTTTCCAAACATGTTTTAATAGCAATATGGGGACTCGAAAGTGCATTTGGAGAAATTATGGGAAATTATAATCCTGTAAACTCACTTTCCACTTTCGCTTTTGAAGGAAGAAGAAGCAAATTTGGAGAACAACAATTGCTTGCACTGTTAAGCTTATTGAGTGATGGGTCTGTGCAGAAAAACCAATTGGTAAGCTCATGGGCCGGAGCAATGGGCATGATGCAATTCATTCCAACGACGTTTAGAGACTATGCTATTGATTTTGATAATGACGGTAACAAGGACTTATGGAGTAATAAATCAGACGCACTAAGTTCAGCTGCACATTATCTATCAAGGCACGGGTGGCGGTGGGAAGAACCAGTTGTAATAGAAGTAAAAACTAAACAAGGCTTCGATTTTAGTGTTACTGAAAACTCGCAAAAAACTGTAAATGAATGGCTGGATCTGGGTGTTACCCAAACGACAGGTCACGGAAATCTCGAAATTCATAAAACTTTAAAAGCCAAACTTATTGTTCCAAGTGGCCACAAAGGTCCAAAGTTACTTATATTCAAAAATTTTGATGTAATAAAAAAATACAACAACTCAACAAGTTATGCACTAGCTGTTATTTCACTTGCAAATTCTCTTAATGAAAAGGTAACAATTACAGCAGATTGGCCAAGGTCTGATAAACTCCTATCATTAGCCGATAGAACGTCTGCTCAGCAAAAGCTAAAAGAATTAGGTTACGAACTCGGTGAAGTAGACGGCGTTATAGGGCCAAATAGCAGGAGGGCCATTCAGCAATGGCAAAAAGACGTAGATATGCCAGAAGACGGATACTTAGAGAAAAACATTTTAGATATCCTATTAAAACAGTAAAAACGCTTATGAGTTAGTCCTGCCTTAATCTTTTCCAACGGCTTCAGCTACCGAACCAAAGCCATCAGCTTTTAATCTTGATAATAAATCGGCATTAATTGAATTTACTAACCCAGGTCCCTCATATACTAGGGCTGAATATATCTGAACTGCTCTTGCTCCAGCTCTTATTTTTTCATAAGCTTGCTGGCCATTACTAATTCCTCCAACGCCAATAAGATCAATTTTCCCTTTTGCGGCTGCATAAAACTGCCTTAAAATTTCTGTGGATGATTCAAAAAGTGGTAGACCTGACAGTCCACCCTTTTCAGTTTTATGCCTACTTTTTAATGATGAGGGACGCGCTGTTGTAGTGTTCGAAACAATTATAGCATTTATTCCATAAGATCTTGATTGCTCGACAATACGTTCGATCTCACCTAATCCAAGGTCTGGAGCCACCTTAAGAAATATTGGAAAGGAAGGCTTATCACCAGTAAGTTCAGCCCGCACTTCAGAAACACGGCCTAATAATTCATCCATGGCATTTTCATTTTGAAGATCTCTCAAACCAGGAGTGTTGGGTGAGCTTATATTGATCGTAAAATAATCAGAAAGGCCCCATAGAGCTTTAAGTCCAATTGCGTAATCTTCGACACGGTTTTTACTATTTTTATTTGCTCCTAAATTAGCCCCCACAAGACCGTTTTTCAGTTTTCGTCTTTCTAAATTATTTTTAAATTTATCCAAGCCCGCATTATTAAAGCCCATTCGATTAACAACAGCTTTATCCTCAACTAATCTAAAAAGTCTGGGTTTTGGGTTTCCTGATTGAGCTAAAGGAGTAACAGTACCACACTCCACAAAACCAAATCCTGCAGCAAGCATTGGTGTTGAAACTTCGCAGTCTTTATCAAATCCAGCGGCTAACCCCACTGGGTTAGGAAGGGTTAAGCCGCCGACATTAATTTCTAGGTCTGAAGAAATTGAGGTATTAGATTTTGGTCCTAAACCTTTACCTAAGGCCTTTATTGTTAATTTATGAGCATTTTCAGCAGGAAGCTTTCGTAATAAAATAGTTCCCAGTTCATGCAAAATAGACATATTTAATCCGTTCCAATAATGCTCAAATCATAAGCACCTTTATCATTGGGTGACAAGGTCCAGTATTTAATAATAGAGCTTAATTCTAAATTACCGTATAAATGAGGAAATTCATTTCCTCCTCTAGAAACCTCGTATTTTAATAGTTCAGAGTTTTTTTCAGAATCAACCGCAGCTATCACTATACTGTCTTTATCGTGGAAGTGTTTGGATAAGGTCTCGGTTAATTGGGTTAATGTTGACATGTGAATAAAGCCATCTCGTTTATCATCCACGCTTCCAGAAAAATAACTATTAGCGAGCATCTCATTCCATTCCATTTGTAAAAATATTTTATAAATAATGTTATTGCTCATACGAGACCCATAGAGTGATTTGCACAACAATAAAGCAATTATAAAATAATCTTGCACAGAAAACATACTATCATAAATTTAAATCTACCAAAAATAATTTACCCCTGACAGATGCCTGTAAAAATTGCCTATCACTTTAGTAGTTATAAATTATGAAGGGAAATTCTTATGCGTTTATTCAAAAAAATCTCTGGTGGAGTGGCTATTGCAATGAGCCTACCTGCGCTAGCTTGGGGACAAGATGCCCTTACCTTAGAGAGTTTGGCAGCTAATGATGCTTTTGTCTTTAATACACTACTATTTTTACTTGGTGGCTTTCTTGTAATGTGGATGGCGGCAGGATTTGCGATGCTAGAGTCTGGTTTTGTGAGAACAAAAAATGTTTCAATGCAGTGCCTTAAAAATATTAGCCTATATTCAGTAGCAGGATTAATGTTTTGGGTATTAGGGTATCAATTGATGTATGGCGGAGGAGATTATTTTGGTAAATTCGCAATAATGAGCTTTGCTTCAGAAGATGTTGCAACAGGCTATTCATCATATTCAGACTGGTTTTTTCAAATGGTTTTTTGTGCAACAACAGCATCTATAGTGTCAGGTACCGTTGCAGAAAGAATAAAATTCTGGCCATTTATAATATTCACAATTTTCTTAACTGGACTAATTTATCCAATAGTAGGCTCATGGGAATGGGGCGGAGGGTTTCTTGATAGCAAATATGGTTTCTCTGATTTTGCTGGGTCAACTCTCGTTCATTCTACTGGGGGTTGGGCTGCCCTAATAGGAGCAATTATATTAGGAGCTCGTAAAGGTAAATATAGCGAAGATGGAACAGTAAACCCTATACCTGGCTCAAACATGCCATTAGCAACTCTAGGAGTCTTTATACTCTGGCTTGGCTGGTTTGGCTTTAATGGCGCATCACAACTTGCCATGGGAACAATAACTGACGCAGATGCAATCGCCAAAATATTTGTCAATACCAATATGGCAGCTGTTGCCGGAGTTATTACAGCAGTTGTTTACACGCAATTACGCTATAAAAAAATTGACCTCACAATGGCATTAAACGGAGCGCTAGCAGGACTGGTAGCAATTACTGCTGAACCACTAACGCCTTCTGTTCCAACGGCTCTTCTAATTGGATCCATAGGTTCTTTACTCGCCTGCCTAGCAGTTCCCCTTTTAGATAAATTTAAAATAGATGACGTGGTTGGAGCAATTCCAGTTCATCTAGTTGCAGGAATTTTTGGAACACTGGTGGTTCCTTTAACAAACGATAGCGCTACTTACTTTGGCCAATTCATTGGTGTTTTATCCGTAGGCTTATTTGTAAGCATTATATCAGCAATAATTTGGTACTCATTAAAACTCACAATTGGAATGCGTGTCTCAGAAGAAGATGAATATATTGGCCTTGATCAATCAGAACTCGGGGTGCCAG
>ERZ1047472.1292-NODE-1292-length-19803-cov-6.221947_pt1 | contig 19803 bp, 9 predicted proteins | sample MGYA00383095_ERZ1047472 | MGnify/ENA primary metagenome ERZ1047472 (study PRJEB29581, sample SAMEA5548365) | metagenome | biome: marine; feature: coastal; material: water | depth 1 m | study: Short-term variability in the microbial, nano- and picoplankton... | reverse complement strand
CCAGTGGATCCGGTGATATAGGGACATTTACAGCACTAAATTCTACGAGTACTCCACAAGTTGCTACTATTACGGTGACGCCTACCTATACGTACAATTCAATACCTTGTGTAGGGACTCCGAAGATTTTTACAATTACAGTGAATCCATCCGCTCAAGTGAATCCGATCGGATCACCAACGGTTTGTGCAAGCGATTTAACACCAGCCATCAACTTTTCGACGCTTACGACTCTAGGTACAACGACTTATTCTTGGACAAATAGTAATACGACTATTGGTTCTATATTGGCCGCAGGAACAGGAAATATTGCTCCTTTTACAGCTATTAATACAAGCACGATCCCACAAGTTGCAACCATCACTGTAACTCCAACGTTTACATACAACGGAAAAATTTGTTCTGGAAACCCAGAAACGTTTACGATCACAGTTAACCCGACTGCTGAAGTAGATCAACCTTTAAATGAAGTCTTTTGTGAATCCGATGTTGCGGTTATTAATTTCAACTCTTCAAATACTGTGGGGACGACTACCTATGACTGGACAAATAGTAATACTGCTATTGGGTTGACGGCTGTTAGTGGGACTGGACCTTCGATCACATTTACGACGACAAATACAGGAACGACTCCTATCACTTCAACAATTCAAGTAACACCAACATTTAGTTTTAATGGCGTCAGTTGTGTCGGACCCAATAAAGTGTTTACAATTACAGTGAATCCTAATGCTAATATGGTTGCCCCTACGTCACAAACGCTTTGTGAAGGCGATTCAACATCAGTGACCTTTGGAACTTTAAATAGTGTGGGTACCACCACGTACGCTTGGACCAATAACACCCCTAGTATTGGAATCCCTACATCCGGTACCGGCGATATTTCCACATTCACAGTGATTAATACTGGTAACACACCAATCGTTGCAAGTCTGTCGGTCACCCCAACGTTTACGCATGATGGTCAAAGTTGTACAGGGGCCGTTGAGAATTTTACAATCACGGTCAATCCATCTGCACAGGTTAATCCACCCGTTTCTTTTGTGTTTTGCCATGGAGATGCTGTTGGTGGTACTATTTTTAGTACTTCAAACACGGTAGGTACTACGACCTATAGTTGGACGAATGACAACATTTCAACAGGTCTTAACATTACTAATGATACAGGTGATGTACCCGCTTTTACTGCCACCAATACAGGAACGGCACCAGTCGTGTCCACCATCATAGTCACACCTTCTTTTGATAATGGAGGGTTAACTTGTACAGGACCCTCAGAAACGTATACAATCACGGTCAATCCTGTCGCACAGGTAAATGCTCAAGCCCCACAAGTTGTATGTGATGGAGAATCAACCAGCTTAACGTTTACATCTGTTAATACAGTAGGTCTTACAACCTATACCTGGTCAAATTCGAATACGAGTATTGGTTTGCCATCTTCAGGAACTGGAAGTATTCTACCGTTTATAGCATCAAATATAACTGGAGTTCCAGTAGCAGCCAATATAACAGTAACTCCTACCTTTACAAATGATGGCTTGTCCTGTTCTGGACCCACAGAAACGATTACGATTACAGTCAACCCCTCAGGCCAGGTAGATCAGCCAGTTTCTGAAGTTGTTTGTAATGGCAATTCTACAACAGCAGTCAACTTTACGACGACTAATACCACTGGAACGACGACTTTTTCATGGACTAATTCTAATCCAAGTATTGGATTAGTTGCTTCAGGAACAGGAATGATACCTTCTTTTGTTGCTTCTAATACTACAAATACAACTGCAATCGGAACTATTACAGTGACTCCATTCTATGAGTTTGGTGGGGAAAGTTGTGAAGGTATTTCAAAAGTATTTACAATCACAGTCAATCCTGAGCCTGAAATGGTTCAACCATTAGCGCAAGTGATTTGTGATGGCGATGCATTCTTTTATAATTTTGATACTGATAACACTGGTGGGACGACCACTTATGCTTGGACAAATAACAATACTGCGATTGGATTGGCATCTAGTGGAGTTGGGGACATCTCATCATTCACAGCAACCAATACAGGGTTAATTCCTTCCGTAGCAACAATACTCGTGACCCCAACTTTTACAAATGGAGGTGTCAGTTGTGTTGGCTCAACATTGAGTTTTTCAATCACAGTCAATCCTTCAGCGGATGTTGTTTTACCTACAAGTTTTACGGTTTGTAACACAGCTTCCACAACCTCTGTGAATTTTACTTCGGCCAATAATTCAGGAGCCACAACGTATGAATGGAATAATAATAATCCAAGTATCGGCTTAGCCGCTTCAGGGATTGGAAATATAGCTTCATTTATTGCTGTCAATACTGGAAATGTTCCAGTTGTAGCATCTATAGCGGTAACTCCAGTTTATAACAATGCTGGTGTCAGCTGTTCCGGGCTTCCCAAAACATTTACAATCACGGTCAACCCAACTGCAGAAATGAACGTACCAATTCCTCAGGTTTTATGTGACGGGGAAAACACCAACTTAGTAAGCTTGTCTTCAAATAACTTGGGTGGGGTAACCACCTATACTTGGGTGAATAATAACTCAACCATTGGATTAGTTGCAAATGGAGTAGGTAATATTGGGCCTTTCACAGCGGTTAATACTGGTTTTTCTCCGATTGTGGCAACGGTTACAGTCACTCCAACATACACAAATGATTCTGTATCATGTGTTGGGGCTTCCGAAACATTTACGTTCACAGTGAATCCGAGTGCTCATGTGATTCAGCCGTCAGATCAAACCATTTGTACAGCTGGTCTCACAACGGAAGTTAATTTTAATTCTTCAAACACGCTTGGGACGACGACTTACACTTGGTCGAATAACAACACAAGTACAGGTTTAGGAGCGAGTGGTTCAGGATCTATTTTACCCTTTACGGCACTAAACACTGGATTGTCTCCAAATGTGTCTACAATCACCGTGACTCCAACATTCACGTATGACGGGGTTGCATGTGATGGAACTCCAAAAGATTTCCTAATCACTGTCAATCCAACATTAGATATCGTTCCACCAGCCGATCAGTCATTATGTGACGGATTGATGACTGCAGCAGTTATTTTTTCATCTAATAACACAGGCGGGACCGTAAATTATTCTTGGATTAATGATAATACCTCTATTGGACTTGCGCCAAGCGGTTCAGGAGATATCTCATCATTTTTAGCGGTCAACTCAGGAGCAACGCTACAAACCGCAACGATTACTGTAACAGCATCCTATTCGAATGCTGGACAGACTTGTGATTCAACAGAAACATTCTTAATTTCTGTGAGTCCTAGTCCTGTAGCAACGATTTCGGGATTAAATAATTATCTAGTTTGTGAGAATGATACACCGCCTTTTATCACTTTTGAAGGATCAAATGGAACGGCACCCTATACGTTTACATATCAAATAAACTCAGATCCAGTTCAGCAAGTCGTATCAAGTGGAACTTCAAATACTGCAACAATTTCTGTATCAACAATTAATTCTGGTGCTAATGTCATTACGCTATTAAGTGTGTCTGATTCATCAACACCAACGGCTTGTACGTCCACTAATATTACGTTACCAAATAAGGCTTTTGTTGATGTTCAGGAGCAAGGCAAGATTATACCGCAGGATTCAAGCACGGTCAGTCAAGTTGTGTGTCAAGACACGGCGATTGCTCCAATTGTTTTTGATATCGGTGGTTCAGCCACAAGCGCGTTTGTAACAGGGTTACCTTCAGGATTAATTTCTTCTTTTGACCCAGCACTCAACCTTTTAACAATCAGTGGAAACCCAACCAGTTCGGGATCCTTTAACTATGTCGTTAATACCGCAGGTTCGACCAACGGATGTAACTCTACCTATGGCGGCACTATTATTGTCAATTCAAATGATGTCATTACAGAGTTAACACCAACGACAATCGATCAAGAGTTATGTGAATGTGACACACTTGCACCAATATCCTACAATCTAGGAGGTGGCGCAACAGGTGGAGATGTTCAATTTACACCAAGTATGCCTGTTGGAATTACGTGGTCGATTGCATCAAATATCTTAACTATTTCTGGTGCTTCATGTGAGATAGGGACTTTCAATTATACAGTTAATTCTTTTGGAATTTGTAGTGCAGATACCTATGGAGGTACGATTGAAATAAAAGAGAATTCTATCATTACATTAGTTTCTGGAAATCCAGATCCAATCGTTTGTGAGGGAAGTGCTTTTGCATCCCCAATTCAATATGCAATTTCTCCGACAACGGCTACATTGGTGATGACTCCAACAATTCCAGGGGTAAGCTTTAACCCTACAACCGGAATTATTTCTGGTGCCCCGACACAAAGTGGTGTCTACAACTATTCAATTAGTTCTGGAACGGGTTGTAGCAATACAATGACAGGCGTTATTACTGTGAATCCAGATCAGGATATATCATTTATTTCAACAAATAATACTCAAGTTAGTTGTCAGAATTCACCAATTGATCCGATTGTATTCTTAGTAACTTCTGGAGTAGATGATGTCACTATTTCACCAGCGTTACCACTGGGAGTTAACTATGCTGTTAATTCAGGAATTATAACTATTTCTGGAACACCAACAAACTTCATGAGTGTTGCCCAAAATTTCATCGTCACGACCATCGGTTCTTGTGGTATTTCGAAATCGCAATCTTTTACACTAGAGGTTAGACAAGAGGCTACAATAACGGTCACAAGTGACGTAAGTACAATCAACCAAGCCATTTGTCAAAGTGGAAGCATTGAACCAATTACGTTTACGATTGGCGGTGGTGCTACAGGGATTGAAACGGTTAATCTACCCGATAATCTAGTCCTAGACTATGATGCTGGTACGGGAGTATATACAGTTTCAGGAACCCCCGTTGGCTTTGGAACTTTCAATTTCAATATAGTAACCACAGGTTGTGTTGCGACACAATTATTTTCGGTAACAAATATAAACACGAATGTTTCAATAGAACTAACATCGGCTGTTGGAACCGATGATCAGTTATTGTGTCAGTCGAATTTTAGTGCGCCGATTACGCCTATAGTTTATACCTTAACTGGTGCGACAGGCGCGACTGTAACAGGGCTGCCAACAGGCTTAAATTCTGTTTTTGATGTGACCACAGGTCAGCTTGTTATTTCTGGAACGCCAATAGAATCAGGAGAATTTAACTATGCAATTACAACCTTGCCGTGTGCTCGAATAAAAACAGGAATGATCAAGGTCTCAACGCCAATTGCATTTTTTGATGAACAAGTCACTCAAGTTTCTTGTACTGGCGAAAATGATGGTTCGATTTCAATTGATATTAGAGGCGGAGCAAGTGTCGGTGGTTTGTATGCTATTACATGGACTGGTCCAAACGGATTTCAGCAAAATCAAGCTACAATTACGGGGCTTGAACCTGGAGTTTACACAATTTCTGGAACGGATATTTTAGGCTGTGCGATCCCAACAAAATCGTATGTTATTGCTGATGTTCAACCTGTTGAAATCTCATTACTTTCAACATCTAATGTTACTTGTAATGGAAGTTTAGGCTGTGCAGATTTTGATTTTACAGGGGGCACAGGAATTTATACAAGTTTCTTGCTAGAGTATCTAGATCCTTCTTCAGAGACATTAACGCCAATAACCGTCGCAAATAATAATTATTTTAATATTTGTGACCTAAGGGCTGGTTTGTACTATTTAACAATTGAAGACAGTAATTCATGTGCATCAGTGCCTTATTTGTTTACAATATTTGATTATAGTTCACTGGCCATTGAATCGGTAGAATTAGACGATTCGTTATGTGCGGACGCACCAGGTAATGTTAGAATCAAAGTGGCTAGTTTGGATCCAAGTTTGGCGTTCTATTACAATAATGTTTTAGTACCTCACCTGTACTTAGGAGATTCAATGTATGAATTAGCAATCAATAATCCAACGGCTCCTTCAGGGGTTATCAAAGTTAAAAACGATCAAGACTGTTGGAATACGATTTCTGTGAGTACACCAATTGAATCCCCAGGCTTTGAATATACATCCCTTAATTTTGTGACTTATAATGCAATCGATGTTAATGAAAGTATTGAGTTTACCAATACAGTGGATCTAAATGACATCCCTGCTGAGTATGATTATATTGTCTGGGACTTTGGAGATAATTCGCCTTTTAAAGTATTCTTTAATCCTGAAGACATCGTTCCTAACGCTGACGGAGATAGTTTTAAAACGGTCTTTCACACCTATACAATTGATGGTGTTTATACAGTAACGCTCACTGTCTTTAATAGCCTTGGATGTTCACGAGTCGAAACTCAAATCATCAGTGTAGGTCGAGGAGCAAATATTATGACACCAACAGCCTTCTCACCAAACAATGATGGGATTAACGATTTGTTTAGAGCGTCATTAATTGGCTTTACTGAAGTGTCCATGTTTGTATATGACAACTGGGGTAATATTGTTTACGAAATTACTTCGGAAGTTAATGCCTTGGATCCAGATTGGGGATGGAATGGTTTAGAAAAAGGAAACGATGAACCGATAAACGGGAATTATAAATACTTCGTAATCGCAACAACTATCGAAGGTGAAGTTGTTGAGAAAACAGGACAACTGATGCTTATAAAATAATACAGCTATGAAATTGAAATCTATATATATACTTACCGTAATTTTTGTTTCCAATATTGGATTTGCACAAGACAATGCAATAAAAAATCAGAACAAAATCATGGGAGCTCAAAACCCCAGTTTTTACGCCTTTGGAGACTCCTCCAAAGCGGGAGTGTTGACGGGCTCGGAAGGATTTAGTGATGCCAGTAAAATTGAAACCAAATTTGCCTTTATAAATCATTTCTTTCGAGATAACGATTTTTCATTGGCTTTAGATGTCAAAACAGTCGATGTGACGAGTCTTGGGTATTCCGTATCAAGTGCTAATTTGCACTACATTTATAGAACTCAGTTGAATTACAAATGGACATTTAATCCATCGGTATCCATAGGGTATGGAAATAATTCCTTAAACTACAACAATTTAGTTTTTGAAGATCAAATTAATGTATTGACTGGAAGTATCGCTGGAGTTACAGTGGATCCTGTGAATATTGATGGAAAAATTAATTATTTTGATTTAGCAGCAGGATTTACGGTTCGAAATAATGAGAATTTATTTTTTGGTCTTAATGCCAAACATTTGAATACACCCGATACTTCTTTTAATTCTACAGCGAATAATAAGAAAGCTTTAATGATTTCACTACAAGCCGGGTATGAATATGATCTAAACCCTTACGGACAAGGAATTTTACCAGCATTTTCCTATTTATATTTATACAACTCCTTTACCATGCAGGCTGCGAAATCAAGAATAGATCTTTATCAAGAAGTGATATTGGGTAATATTTCGCTTGGATTAAATCAGCATATCAATAATTACGAAGGAATTACAATATCACAATTTGGGACGTCTCTTAGTGTTTTTGTTGAACAAATTGAATTTGGAATTAATTATTCAATTGATATGGTACCTTCAGGGCCAGCGGGAACGGATTTTAATAGTTTTGAATTATACATTACATTTGATTTTAACCCTGATAATAAGAACAAAAGAGGAAACAACAGCCGTTTCTATGGATTGTAAGATAAAGTTGAATTGGGTATAATGTATTTATTGATACAGTATTTTTGTGAAAATCCAGTTTTATAATTAATCTTGTAATTCGTTTCTCCGATAAAAGAGTTAATTTATAAAGCCATGCCATCAAACCCCTTGTTGTCTATTGTGATCCCTGTATTTAATGAGCAGTTCAATGTAAGGCCCTTAGTCGATGCAATTGAAAATCATTTATCTGAATATACCTACGAACTTATTTTTATAGACGATTGTTCAACTGATAACAGTCTCCAGTCCATACAATCAATTTCAAACCCTAATCTCATTATAATTGCTTTTGATCAAAATAAAGGACAGAGTTCGGCACTCTCTGCTGGGATTCAGCGTTCCCGTGGTACGTACATAGTAACCATGGATGGGGATCTTCAAAATGACCCTAAGGATATTCCTAAAATGGTATCTCTAATTCAAAATGGAAATTGGGATATGGTGATCGGTGTTCGAGAAAACCGACACGATTCCGTGTTTAAAACGATCCCTTCCAAAATTGCGAATTACATCATCAGGAAAACCACTCGACTCCAAGTGTCGGATTCAGGCTGTGCGCTTAAGGTGATGACCTCCAAAACAGCAAAGAACATTCCTCTATACGACGAATTACACCGATTCATAGCACTCCATGCACATTTAGACGGGGCACGAATCAAAGAAATCCCAATCATTCACCATCCACGAACCTATGGAGTTTCTAAATATGGCTTGGAACGAACCTTTAAAGTATTGAAAGATTTAGTGTTGATTATGCTTAAACACAAACGCTCCAAATTTAATGGAGTAGGCGCTTAGTTCAAAACAATCGACCTGTTTCAAAAAATTATAGTAATTTTAGAATCTCTATGGATCTAACAACACCAACGATCAAAATAATTGAATGCCCTCGAGATGCTATGCAAGGCATTAAGGCGATGATCCCAACGGCTCAAAAAGTTCAGTACCTTCAATCGCTTCTACGTGTAGGGTTTGACACCATTGATTTTGGTAGTTTTGTATCGCCGAGAGCCATCCCTCAAATGGCCGATACGGCCCAAGTACTGGCACAGTTAGACCTTAGGAACACCCAAAGTAAATTATTAGCAATAGTCGCCAATAGCCGAGGTGCTTTAGCCGCCGCTTCTCATAAAGAAATTGATTTTTTAGGCTATCCGTTTTCGATTTCCGAAAATTTTCAGATGCGGAATACACACAAAACAATTACCCAATCTATTGACACCTTACAAGAGATCTTAACCATTGCAGAGGCTCACGATAAACGAGTGGTGGTATATATATCAATGGCTTTTGGAAACCCGTATGGCGATCCATGGAATGTGGATATCGTAGGGGAGTGGACCCAACGCTTAAATGCGATGGGGGTCGAAATCCTTTCATTAAGTGATACCATTGGGAGTTCCACTTCAGAATCTATTTCTTATTTATTTTCAAATTTAATCCCTGCTTACCCGCATATTGAATTTGGAGCCCATTTACATACCAATCCCTTACATTGGCACCCCAAAGTTGAGGCTGCATACAAAGCCGGATGCCGTCGTTTTGATGGTGCTATACAGGGCTTTGGAGGCTGTCCGATGGCCAAAGATGAATTGACAGGAAATATGCCAACAGAAAAAATGCTCTCTTATTTTACAGCTCAAAAGGCAGAGACCAATTTAAACGCGCTAAGCTTTGAAAGTGCTTATAACGAAGCCACAAAAATATTTTCAGTGTACCATTAAAAAAAAAGAGTCGTTAGTTTCCTAACGACTCTTTTTATGTTTTTTTTTTAGAACCTAAAGTCTAAGCCTCCGTAGATTCCAAAAGGATGCCCTGGGCGTAAGCCAGCAGGCACTTTAGCTACGGCATAAGTTTCATCTAAAAGATTTATCATTTTTGCAGTGATACTCAATGTTTTTGAAACATGGTATTTTCCTGCAAAATCGATGATAAAATTAGACGTAATACCATTAGTAGAGTTAACTGCATCTGCACTTGCCTCGGTCTTAAAGGCACCATTTAAACGACCACTTAAGTTGAGCTCAAACTTCGCATGTTCTAAAGATATTGAGGTGTTAAACTGATGCTTGGCAATATAAGGTAACTCGTCACCACTTTGAACTTCGCCCCACAAACCGTCATCACTTCCAAAACTATTTAAAAATTCAGTATCTGTAAACGTATAACCGAAAGTAACAGGAAAGGCATAAGATGTATCATTTTGGAGTAAGTCATAATTTAAAAGTAATTCAATCCCTTTCACACCCACTTCTCCAGCGTTAAATTGCTCTAATGATCCTGTGCCACCTGAAGCTGCTAAATCACTTCCCAACAAGTTGCTGTAATCGTTATAAAATCCAACAACTTCTCCTCTCAATCCTTTGATATTGAACCTTGATCCAAGTTCGTAATTGATACTTTCTTCGGATTCTTGTCCAACTGTATTTCCAGGAGGTGAAAAGCCTTTATGTACACCACCAAATAAAGACGTTGAATTGTTTAATTTATAATTGAATCCTATTCCAGGAATAAAAATAGAAACTTTATTTTCTCGAGTTGAAAGATCACTTCCTGTTCTATCAAAATCATTTGATCCAAAATTATCTCTTCCTAATACGATATCTTCATAACGTAATCCAGGAGTTATGGTCATATTATTAAATTTTAATTTATATAAAATAGACCCTGCAAATGCACTTGCTTTACTAATTCGATTGGCATCACTTCCGGGAGTTCCGGCGGAAGTTAAATTCATCTGGCCATCCGTAATACTGTATCCATCTTTCCACTGAAAACGGTCTTCTTCATCATAATGATATCGTAAACCAATTTCAATATCATGAAATATAGTATTACTGTTCCAATGGAAGTCCAATTTAGTTTGAATTCCTTTTGATAAATACTTTCTATTGTTTGCTTTTAGAACCAATGCATCCGCATTTGAATCTGAAGTCCCATTAATAATATTCATATAACTTGAGTAGTCCATAGGAGTTTCAAGTATTTTAGAAATTTTCTCTTTGTTGCCATCAAAAACTACATCGTTCAGTTTGTACCAATTTCGTGAAAAATTGTTATGATAGGCATTGCTTGTAATTCTAAACATTTTAGAAACATCTATTCTATGGGTCACCATAAATTGAAGATGCTCATTAGTCATTTGATCTTTTTGAGACGCTGCATATCGATCGAATGGATTGGTCTCGAAATCTTCTGTAGTTAAACCAAGGTAGGTCTCATTAGAAGTTTCATCTGAATATTGAAATTTAAATTCTAGAGATTGTTTATATTTAGCTTCTTGATTACTGTTAAGCCTTAACTTAGCTACTACATCATTTTTATCAAAACCTGTATTGCCACCTTTTGGTAAGTTTTTAAAACCATCCGAGTTGTTATTTAGATATTCAACTAGATACCCAATATTGGTTTTTGAATCTCCTATTTTTAAGTGGGTTTGACTTGTATTGAAACTTCCATAATTTGTTTCGATACGTCCACTAAATTGGTTTGGTATTTGAGTACTTACCAAATTTAGAGCTCCTCCTGTTGTAAAAGGTCCGTACTGTATTTGACTGCTTCCTTTTAAAATTTCTACAGCTTGCATCCTGGCAACTGAAGGAAAATAATAGGCTGCAGGTGCACTGTATGGTGCAGGTGCTATTAAGACGCCATCTTCCATGATAGATATTTTTGAACTACGCTCTGGAGAGGTTCCACGAAGGCTGATGTTTGGACGTAAACCAAAACCATCTTCTTCATAAATATTCACCCCAGGCACCGAGCGCAAAACTCTATTAATATCAGAATGTGAAAATTTTTCTAATTCTTTTGGTGAAATATAGAATGACGATCCTGTCCTGTTTTTGGCTTCATATTTACTCCCAAAAATGACTTGTGAGTTAATAAAAACGGGTTCTAGTTTTTGTATGGAGTCAACAGACGCTGTTTTCGTCAATTCTTGTGCGTTTATACTCCCTATAATTGTTAGGGCGAGTGCTGTAATAGTATTCTTCATTTATTTAGACTGATTAAAAATAAGGTTTAATTTCAGCCGCAAAGTTACAAATGAATTTTAGATTCACAAAGCTTATTTAGAATAAATAAACATAAAAAAATTAAAAGATTGATAAAGAGTTGTTTAACGTGTAAAAAAAAACATAAAAACATATCTATTATTTAATAAATGACCACATAAAAAGTGGAATTCCTGCAAATAATAAGAGGGCTAAATCTTTATTTTTTAAAAAACAGAACGATATCTACTATTCAACTGAAAAAAGCCTTAAATTTGCTTGCAATTATAAGCTAATTGCTATGAATGCACATCTATCCAAAATTGTCGGCGAAGGTCTTACTTACGACGACGTCCTTTTAATCCCAGCATATTCCGAAGTTTTACCACGTGACGTGAGTATTAAATCGAAATTCACTAAAAACATATCGTTGAATGTCCCTATTAGTTCTGCGGCAATGGATACGGTTACCGAAAGTAAAATGGCAATAGCCATGGCACGAGAAGGTGGAATAGGCGTGTTGCACAAAAACATGACCATAGAGCAACAAGCTATTAAGGTTCGAAAAGTTAAACGTGCCGAAAGTGGTATGATTATCGATCCAGTGACCCTCCCCTTGACAGCGACCGTGAGAGATGCTCAAATGAGTATGAAAGAACACAGTATTGGAGGAATTCCAATCATTGATAAAGAAGGTTATTTAAAAGGAATCGTCACCAATCGTGATTTAAGATTCGAAAAAGAAAGCGATCGTCTCATTACTGAAATCATGACTTCTGAAGATCTAGTAACCACATCGGAAGGTACTTCTTTACAACAAGCGGAAGTCATTCTTCAAAAGAAAAAAATTGAAAAATTACCAGTGGTCGATGCCGATTTTAAACTTGTTGGACTCATCACTTTTAGAGATATTACGAAATTAACCCAGAAACCAATTTCCAATAAAGACCATTATGGTCGCTTACGAGTGGCTGCTGCTATTGGAGTGACCCAAGATGCAGAAGAACGGACGGCTGCTTTAGTGAAAGCAGGCGTTGATGCGGTTATTATTGATACCGCCCATGGACATACTAAAGGTGTGGTAGGTGTTTTAAAATCGATTAAATCAAAATTTCCTAACCTAGATGTGGTCGTTGGAAATATAGCCACAGCGGAAGCTGCTAAATATTTGGCCGATGCTGGAGCGGATGCCGTTAAAGTTGGAATAGGGCCGGGCTCAATCTGTACAACACGTGTTGTTGCAGGGGTTGGATTTCCACAATTTTCTGCCGTATTAGAAGTAGCAGCCGCACTAAAAGGATCCGGCGTTCCAGTCATTGCCGATGGTGGCATTCGATATACAGGTGATATTCCAAAAGCAATCGCCGCAGGTGCAGACTGTGTGATGCTAGGATCACTGCTCGCTGGAACCAAAGAATCTCCAGGTGAAACCATTATTTATGAAGGTCGAAAATTCAAATCTTACAGAGGAATGGGATCAGTTGAAGCCATGAAAGAAGGAAGTAAAGATCGTTATTTTCAAGATGTTGAGGATGATATTAAAAAATTAGTTCCCGAAGGAATTGTTGGTCGTGTACCCTATAAAGGCGACCTGTACGAAAGTGTACATCAATTTATTGGTGGACTTCGTGCTGGAATGGGCTATTGTGGCGCAAAAGACATTCAAACTCTAAAAGAAACAGGTCGATTTGTCAAAATCACTTCGTCAGGGATTAGCGAAAGTCACCCTCATAATGTGATGATTACTAAAGAATCGCCCAACTATTCGAGATAATAAATTGATTTTTTAAGACATCGGAATTATACACTTGTATTATTCCTTATATTTAGTATTTTTGCTAGACTCAAAAATCATATCATGCAAAAATATTTTATCTCATTTAGCATATTCTGCTTTTCATTTTTCATTTCAAACGCGCAAATTTCTGATAGCGATTCCCTACTTACAATTTCAGACCAAGCTGTTTTGGCGAATGAATTTGTCAGAGTTTACAATAAAAACTTAAACCTTGTACAAGACGCTTCACAAAAGGATTTAGATTCGTATTTAGAATTATTTATTAATTACAAATTAAAATTAGTTGAAGCAAAAAAATTGGATTACGATAAAGATCCTACCTATCTAAAGGAATTTAGTTCTTATAAAAATCAACTAACAGACGCTTATTTAACAGATAAAAAAGTGACCGATGCTTTAGTTCGTGAAGCCTATGAGCGAACCAATAACGAAGTCAAAGCACAGCATATTTTAATATTAGTGGATGAGGTCGAAACCGATACTTTGGAAGCGTACTCAAAAATCGAAAAACTAAGAGAACGTTTAATAAACGAAGATTTTGAGTCCCTAAAAAAGGAGCTACACAATGGGAAATCTGTTTTTGTTGAAGATTTAGGCTATTTTTCTGCCTTTAAAATGGTGTATAATTTTGAATCGGCGGCTTATTCGACCAAGGTCGGCGAAGTTTCTAGCCCATTTCGAACCCGATTTGGATTCCATATTGTAAAAGTTTTAGAAAAACGAAAGTCAAGAGGGCAGGCTGAGGTCGCTCATATTATGATTACAAACCAACAAAAAGACACTACACTTGTTCCTAAAGATCGCATCCAAGAATTACATCGATTATTGCTTCAAGGCGAAGACTTTTCAGAATTAGCAAAACAATTCTCAGATGATAAAAGCTCTTCAAGTCTTGGGGGTAAACTCAAACCATTTAAGTCTGGTCAAATCAATTCTGAAATTTTTGAAAACACCGCTTTTGGCTTGACTAAAAATGAAAACATATCACAACCAATACAAACTAAGTTTGGATGGCACATTCTCAAATTTATAGATCGTAAATCGGTAGAATCCTTTGAATCTTTAAAACCTGAACTAGAAACCCAAGTCGGAAAAGATTCGCGTTCTCAGCTTGTAAAAGCAAAGATGCTTGAACAGTTATTAGTGGACTATCAGCTTTCAAATCAAAATCCTAATATATCAAATATTGAATCGAACCTCTCCTTTAATTCGACTCAAAACGTTTGGGAGTTTTCTAATAATTTTGATACAACTCAACCTTTTTTAACCATTCAAAATAAAACGTATGGTTTTCAAGACTTTTTGGAGTATTTAAATAAATACCAAAGAGCAGTTAAGAAAGATTGGCCAATAAATGTGATCGTTCAAAAACAATATGCTTCGTTTTTAGAACAATCGGTATTTCAATACAAAAGAGATACCCTTGAAGATGAAAATCAAGAATTTGCTAATATTATCAACGAATACAGGGAAGGATTGTTGTTATTTGAGTTGATGCAAGATAAAATTTGGGATGGTGCTAAAAATGATAGTATCGGATTGCAAACGTTTTATGATGAAAACAAACAAAATTATGTTTGGCCCGACAGAATTGAGGGGTCGGTAGCACGTTCTAGTGATTCTAAATACATCAAAAAAGTATTGAAATACTGGAAAAATAACAAGACGAATCAAGTGATCGATGAAGCTCTTAATGAAGCACAACAAAACGTCATATTTTCTAACGGTGAATTAGAAATAGGGCACTCTGCATTACCAAAAAGTTTTGAGTTCAAAACAGGACTTTCTAAAGTGATTAAGGAAAACGCTAATTATTACGTTGTCAATGTGACCGAAATAAAGCCTTCAATTCAAAAAACGTTCGAGGAAGCTAAAGGGCAACTGATTTCTGATTATCAAACCGAATTAGAATTGAAATGGATTCAAGAATTGCGCTCTAAATACACTGTTAAAGTTAACCAAGACGTATTATCGAAAGTGAAATTATTAATCTCAAATTAATTTGAAATATATCATTGGTTTTAGCTGTTTACTTTTTTTGGGTTGTCATAACCCCAAAAGGAATAGTGAAGAAATTCTGTTAGCTCGAGCTAATGATGCTTTTTTTTATAAATCAGATATTGATTTTCGTTTTATCGAAGGTCTTTCAAAAGAAGATAGTCTTTTTCAAATACAAACATTGATCAATAATTGGGCCACCAAACAATTACTAATTGATGGTGCTGTTTTAAACTTGGGACAAGAAACTCAACAAGAATTTGAACAACTCGTTCAACAGTACAAAAGTGATTTATATACATCTTCATATTTAGAGGCTTTGGTTAAAAAAAATATTGACACTCAGATTTCTGAATTAGAATTGAAAACTATCTATGATCAAAATAGAGAACTTTTTATTTTAAAAGAAGATTTAGTCAAACTACGCTATATCAATGTGAATGCATCGGTCTCAAATATTAAAGAGGTTACCAAGCGATTCAAACGCTTTAATAATGAGGATAAAACCATATTAGACTCTATTTCGTTAGAGTATACTTCTTATTTTTTGAATGATTCAACATGGATAAAATCAGATTTAGCAATTTCTAAAATAAAACCATTACAACTAGGGTTTAATCGGTTACTGTTAAAAAAACCTAATTTTGTACAACTCAAAGATTCTTTAGGCCTATATTTGATGCGGATAAATACGTACCTCGAACGTGGCAATTTAGCTCCTATAGAATATGTTTTACCAACCTTAAAACAAATAGTAATTAATAAACGAAAGCTGAAACTTATCAAACAGCTAAAAAGTGATATTGTCAATGATGCCATTAAAAATAAAAAATTTGAAATTTATAATTAAGTCGTACCTCTTAGCATTTTGTTTTTTAACGTCTTACTCTTCATTTTCACAAGAAATTATTGAAGATGAAAAAGTCGAAACCCCACAGCCAACCGCGGTCGATTCTGTTCAACGGATCAAATTAGATGGTGTGAATGCAGTGATCGGAGATTTTGTAATTCTTAACTCCGATATCGATAAACAATTTACCCAACTAGAAGCTGGTGGGATTTCTATAGAAGACATTTCTCGCTGTCAATTATTTGGTAAGCTATTAGAAGATAAGCTGTATATGCACCATGCAATTCAAGACAGTCTTGAAGTGAGTGATGTTGAAATTAAATCCTATGTCGATCAGCAATTACAAGGCTTTGCAGAGCAAATTGGATCCATGGAAAAGTTGGTTGCATATTATAAAAAATCATCAGAAAAACAGCTTAGAGATGATATGTTTGAGCTGAATAAAAACAATAAATTAGCGGCGCTCATGCAACAAAAAATTGTCGAAGAGATTGAAGTGACTCCAGAAGAAGTTCGTCAGTTTTTTAATACCATTCCAGAAGACCAACGCCCACTTTTTGGAACCGAAATGCGAGTAGCTCAAATTGTAGTGATCCCTAAAACAACTAAAGTTGAGGTTGATAAAGTCATCAATCGCCTCAAAGAATTTAGAGCTGATGTCTTAGATAATGGAGCCAGTTTCACCACCAAAGCCGTGCTTTATACCGAAGACCCAGGGTCTAAACGAACAGGTGGGAAATACACTCTCAACAGGAAACGCCCTGTAATGGCCAAAGAATTTAGGGAAGTTGCATTTTCACTTCAAGAAGGTGAAGTTTCGGAGCCTTTTAAAACCGATTTTGGGTATCATATCATTCAACTCGAAAAAATTAGAGGGCAAGAATATGATGTAAGACATATATTATTACGTCCCAAAACAACTGCCGATGCGGTTCAAGATGCCAAAGAAAAACTAGAAAAAGTCAGAAAAAGTATTGTCGCAGGTGATATTACTTTTGAAGATGCAGCTAAAGAAGCGAGTGACGAAAAAGAAACTAAATTTGATGGCGGACAGCTCCGAAATCCAGAAACACAAGACTATAATTTTGAACTTACAAAAATGGATCCAGAGTTGTACTCGCAAATCCAAAACCTAAAAGACAACGAGGTAAGTCCTGTTTTAAATGATGAAGATCGTATCAATCCAATCAAATTTAAAATCGTTACAGTGACTGGTAGAGTTGATGAGCATGAGGCGAATTTTGCTCAAGATTACCTTAAAATTAAAGCATTAGCACTTCAAGAAAAACAATTAAATGCTATCGCAAAGTGGCAAGAAGAAAAAATACTAGATACCTATATCAAAATTAACGGTGCGCTTCGCGATTGTGACTTTAATAATAATTGGTTTAAAAATTAAATAGTTATAAGATGTCAGATGTTGGGTCTTTAAAAGAATTGCTTAAAAAATACCAGACTTTAAAACAAGAAATTTCTAAAGTCATTGTAGGTCAAGACGCTGTTATTGAGCAAATTTTAATTTCGATATTTTCAGGTGGTCACTCCTTATTGGTTGGTGTCCCTGGATTGGCTAAAACCCTCATGGTAAACACAATTTCGAAAGCCCTCGGATTAGATTTTAAACGCATTCAATTCACACCCGATTTAATGCCGAGTGATATTTTAGGCAGTGAAATATTAGATAACGATCGTCAATTCAAATTCATAAAAGGTCCAATTTTTTCAAATATCATCTTGGCCGATGAAATTAACCGTACTCCACCAAAAACGCAGGCAGCGCTTTTAGAAGCGATGCAAGAACGGTCTGTGACTGTTGCAGGGCACCATTATAAACTCGATGCGCCTTACTTTGTATTGGCAACCCAAAATCCCATTGAGCAGGAGGGTACCTATCCGTTGCCTGAAGCTCAGTTAGATCGTTTCATGTTCTCAATTAACCTTACTTATCCAAGTTTTGATGAAGAAGTAAAGGTTGTTAAATTAACAACTTCGAACGCACAGTCAGAAGTTGAGGTTGTTTTTTCTGCTAAAGAAATTTTGGAATTTCAGACACTTATTCGAAAAATTCCAGTGGCTGATAACGTAATTGAATATGCAGTTAAAATGGTTGGTAAAACCCGTCCAAATTCTTCTGAAGCACTTCCACTAATTAAGCAGTATGTGGATTGGGGTGCAGGTCCTAGAGCGTCGCAAAATCTAATATTAGCCGCCAAAACTTTTTCCGTTATTAAAGGGAAATTTTCTCCAGATATCGAAGATGTGCAAGCCGTTGCCGTTAGTATTCTTCGTCACCGAATTATCAAAAACTATAAGGCAGAAGCCGATGGTATTTCAGTAGAGACCATTATTGAAAGTTTATTCTAAACGTAGTATTATCTATTTTTTTGTAATTTAAAGTCTTTTTATCTGATAATAATTTATTTTTTTAAACTGAATTCAGATTTTAATTAAATTATATTCATAAACTCGTCTTATTCACTTTTTATTTCAATATAATTTTATTTAATTCGTACTTTTACGAACGATTATTACGAAATAAAATTATTCATTATTATGGCTTTCGATATAAATATTATTAAAGAAGTGTACCGTCAAATGCCGGAACGCATCGAAAAAGCACGTCAACTCGTTGGACGTCCACTTACCTTATCTGAAAAAATTCTTTACAGTCACCTTTGGGACGACAATGCTACAAAAGCATATGAGCGTGGAAAAGATTATGTAGACTTTGCCCCTGATAGAATTGCCTTACAAGATGCAACGGCACAAATGGCGTTATTGCAGTTTATGCAAGCGGGTAAAACTAAGGTAGCAGTACCTACTACGACACATTGTGATCACTTAATTCAAGCAAAAAATGGAGCCGGAACCGATTTACAAAGTGCTTTAAACACGAGTAATGAAGTTTTTAACTTTTTAGAATCAGTTTCGAATAAATACGGATTAGGATTTTGGAAACCAGGTGCAGGGATTATTCACCAAGTAGTCCTAGAAAATTATGCGTTTCCTGGTGGAATGATGATTGGAACCGATTCGCATACCGTAAATGCGGGTGGATTGGGAATGATAGCCATTGGTGTTGGTGGTGCAGACGCTGTAGATGTGATGGCCGGGATGGCTTGGGAATTAAAATTTCCAAAATTAATAGGTGTAAAACTAACGGGTAAACTTTCTGGTTGGACTGCACCCAAAGATGTCATTTTAAAAGTCGCAGGAATTGTTTCTGCAAAAGGAGGAACTGGAGCCGTAGTAGAATATTTTGGTGAAGGTGCTATCGGAATGTCATGTACAGGAAAAGGAACAATTTGTAATATGGGAGCAGAAATTGGAGAAACTACTTCTACTTTTGGTTATGACGAATCGATGGAACGTTATTTACGTGCTACCGAGAGAGCCGATGTTGCAGATGCTGCAAATACAGTCAAAGAACATTTAACTGGAGATGCTGAAGTCTATGCAAATCCAGAAAATTATTTTGATCA
>ERZ1047472.1291-NODE-1291-length-19814-cov-16.153297_pt1 | contig 19814 bp, 17 predicted proteins | sample MGYA00383095_ERZ1047472 | MGnify/ENA primary metagenome ERZ1047472 (study PRJEB29581, sample SAMEA5548365) | metagenome | biome: marine; feature: coastal; material: water | depth 1 m | study: Short-term variability in the microbial, nano- and picoplankton... | reverse complement strand
CAAACACATCCTGGGAACACAGAACATGATCGCCGGAACGCAAATGCGTCATACATAACGCCAAAATCGCTGACATACCCGACGCGGTGGCGGCCGCCACTTCTCCCTGCTCCAAGGCGCACAGTCGCTCCTCAAACCCTCGAACGGTGGGATTGGTGTAACGCGAGTAAACATTGCCTGAGATCTCGCCAGCAAACTTGGCCTCCGCGTCTTCAGCTGACTCGAACAGAAAGCTCGACGTGGTAAAAATCGGCTCTCCATGCTCTGCTTCGTGTGTGCGCCGAATGCCCGCGCGCACTGCCTGAGTGCGCGCGCCCGATGCGCTCAACCAGTCACCAGAATCGTCCGTCATCGCTCAGCTGTCATTGTGCAAACCCACCACTGCGCCATCACTGACTCCTACTGCGTCACTACGGTGCTTCGCACTATCTGCACGCGCCGCTTGTATCGACTGCAGGTAGTGCTCGTCGATGTTGCCGGTCAAATACTCGCCATCAAAGACCGATGACTCAAAACCGTCAACGGCTGGATTACCTTCACGCGAACAGGCCAGTAAGTCCTCAAGATCCTGGTAGACCAGCCAGTCCGCGCCAATTTCTGCGCGGACTTCTTCAACCGTGCGCCCATGAGCAATGAGTTCATCGGCAGCGGGCATATCAATGCCATAAACATTGGGAAAGCGAACAGGGGGTGCCGCCGAGGCAAAATACACCTGCTTGGCCCCCGCTTCTCGGGCCATCTGAATAATCTGCCCACAGGTCGTGCCCCGCACAATAGAATCATCTACCAGCAGCACGGTCTTATCTTGAAACTCCAGTGGCACCGGATTGAGCTTTTGCCGCACCGATTTTTTGCGCTCGCTCTGACCCGGCATAATAAATGTTCGGCCAATGTAGCGGTTCTTCATGAACCCTTCACGAAACTTGACGCCCAGCTCATAAGCCAATGACTGCCCTGCTACTCGGCTGGTATCAGGAATGGGAATCACCACATCAATGCCATGGTGCGGGCGCTCGCGTAATACCTTCTTGGCCAAAGCCGCGCCCTGCCGCATTCGCGTTTTATACACCGAGATGCTATCCATCAACGAATCGGGACGCGCAAAATAAACGTGCTCAAAAATACAAGGCGTGAGCTTAGGGTTCTCCGCGCATTGTTGGCGGTGCAAGGTGCCTGCCTCGGAAACACAAATGGCTTCGCCGGGGAGGACATCACCAATCAGCTCATAGCCAGATACATCCAACGCCACACTCTCCGAGGCGACCATGTACTCGACAACCCCCGACGCGGCTACCCGCTGCCCCACTACCAAGGGACGAATGCCATGCGGATCGCGAAAAGCCACTAATCCAAACCCAGCGATCAACGCAACGGCAGCGTAGCCACCTTCGCATCGCTTATGTACCGTACTGATCGCCGCAAAAATGTCTTCCGGTAGGGGCACCAGCTTTCCCAAACGGTGTAACTCGTGAGCAAACACATTGAGTAACACCTCTGAGTCGGAGTCGGTATTAAGGTGGCGTAAATCAGATTGAAACAGCTCATCACTCAGGAATGCCGAGTTGGTCAAATTACCGTTGTGAGCCAGTGCGATCCCATAGGGGGAATTCACGTAGAAGGGCTGCGCGAGTGCGGCGCCAGAGCTTCCTTGAGTGGGATACCTCGCATGTCCTATCCCAAATCGACCAATTAGCTGCGCCATATGAGCAGACCGAAAGACGTCGCGCACCAGCCCTTCCCCCTTGCGCTGCATGAGCTTGCCATCCGAGCAGGTCATAATGCCCGCAGCATCTTGCCCTCGGTGCTGTAGCATGGTCAACGCATCGTAGATATCTGCTGCGACATCACGCTCACCCACCATGCCAACCAATCCACACATATTACGATCCCAGCCCTAGAGCATTTCGGTTGATTCAATTGTCTCTTTTACTGTCTCGGCGGGTTGCGCCTCCATCACCTGATCAAAGTTCGCACCAACCCATTCAGCCACCCAGTTGACCGGCGGCATTAGCACCGCCGAATCAAGCAGATCCTCATCCGTATCTGGCAGCGCGCCGCGGAGCAAGACGCTGATCGCCGCGACAATGATCACACCGCGCAGCCAGCCAAACAGTCCACCGAGCAATCGGTTGCCGAGGTGAAATCCCGGCTGCCTCATCTGCTTGGACAAAAAGGCCGCGATGACACCAAACATCAACAAGACGGCAATAAATATCAGAATCCAAGCCAATAAAAAGCGCGTCGTAGGGTCATCGATAAGCCCGCTCATCAGATTGGCGACCGCTTCAACCAGCACATTGGCGGCCAAGAAAGCGCTGAACCAGCCGAGAATCGATAGTGCTTCTCGCGCAAACCCGCGGACCAAGCCATATCCGAGAGAAATCGCCCAAACGACGACAATAAACCAATCATACAAATTGAAATCACCCATCGCCGCCACTACGCTCTCAATCTCGTCAAGCATATTATTGGGTGTACCTTAAGATCTCCGACTCAACGCCAAGCGCTTTATCGATTTGCGGCCTAAAACGCTGCAATCGCTCCTGCTCCGCATTAGGGCCAATCTGCACTCGAAATAACGTCTCGTCGCCTCGCTTAAAGGGTCGATAGAACGCCTTGTAACCTTGGTCTTTTAGCTTCGACACCACCTCGATAGCCCGCGTTTCACTCGCCAGCGTTGCCACTTGCAAGACCCAGAATTGTGCCAAGCCCTGGTCGTCAATTAAGCCAGTATCGTGTGACTTGATCTCACTCGATGCCGCTGCAACCGCCTCAGCAGCAGCCGGTACATCAAACTGAATGCTCGCGCTTTCGTCGATGAAGGTACTATCATCAGCAGCCACTTGCTCTGCCTCAGGCACGGTTGGCGCGTTCGGTAATTGCGCCTCTACGTCAGCCTGATAACTCTTTGGAGTGCTGATGGGCGTTCGGTCGATCAGCGGTGCCTCGGGCATCGGCGCAAGCACAATGGGATCGCGCACATCGGGCGCGGTGACGATCAGCGGCCAAAATACAATACCCAGCGCAATGAGGACGAGCGTTCCCACGAGGCGTTGTCTCAATACCGAATCCAACTAAGCTCGCTCCCCCGCCTCGGTTGAACTGTTTATGATCGAAAAAGCGTCGCCCACCAGCAAAAAAGACCCAAAGATCACGACACGATCCCCGATTGAACTGCGCCCTTTCACTGCATCCCAAACGTGCTCAAAAGGGCCTGTGTCGCCTATTCGGTCTTGGCCGATAGCGGCAACCAACTCCGCCGCAGACTGAGCCCGAGGGACTTGCGGCAGATCAACGACGTTCCACTCATCGAACACACCATCACACGCCGAAATCATATCATGAATAGGCTTGTCGCCCATGACAGCAAATACCGCACGCGTGGCACCGAAGCCAGCAGTTTCGGCTAAATGACGCACCAGAGCGTTGACCGACTCAGTGTTGTGCGCCACGTCGAAAACATACTCGACCCCATTAATCATTCTTTGGCTGAGCCGGCCAAGCAATTGAACGCCCGCCATTTGGGCCAGCACCGCCTCACTGAGATCCCCACATTCAGCGACTTCTAAGGCCTGAATTGCTGCCCCGATATTACTCGGCAATAACCCGCTCGCGGCGGGCAAAGGCGCGTTTTGTCCGCCGACGGTTTGCAACTGCCTATCGTCGATATGCCAGTCTCTATCAATGAGCAATGTTTCGGCTCCTCGATCATTTAGTGCAGCCAATAACGCGTCAGGGGGGTCGCTCTCCGCAACGATACACGGGCGGTTTTGTCGAGCAATTCCGGCTTTTTCACGGCTAATGGAGGCGCGATCCGGACCGAGCCAATCTAAATGATCCAAACCAATGCTGGTAATGACACTGACATCGGCGTCCAGAATGTTGACCGCATCCAAACGGCCCCCTAAACCGACCTCTAGCACCTGAACATCAACCTTGCGCTGACGAAATAACCACAGCGCCGCCAGCGTCGCTGATTCAAAGTAAGTCAGACTGACATCACCGCGCGCTGCTTCTATGTGCTCAAAAGCTGCCACAATCTCGGCGTCTTCCGCTTCACCTTCGTCAATGCTGATCCGCTCGTTAAAACGCAGTAAATGAGGCGAAGCGTAAGTACCGACAACTTGGCCCATTGCTTTCAACCCTGCGGTCAGCAATGCGACAACACTCCCCTTGCCATTTGTCCCCGCAACCGTGACCGTCTTCGGGGCTCCATGGACGACGCCCAGCGCTTCAGCAACCGTTAAAACACGGTCAAGGCCAAGATCGATTTCCGTAGGGTGTTGTGACTCTAGGCGTTCGAGCCATCCGCTCAATGTGAGGTGGGGTACCGGTACTTTATGCACTGCCCCCGCGCTCGATTAATTCGCCCTCCAATACTGGCGCCACGCCTCCGGGCGCCACGTAATTGGTCAGCTTTGCCAACACTCGCGACAACGTGTCTCGCATCTCATTACGATGCACAATCATATCGATGGCGCCGTGCTCCAGCAGGAACTCGCTGCGCTGGAAGCCCTTGGGTAACTTTTGTCGGATCGTCTGCTCGATGATATTCGGGCCGGCAAAACCTGCCCGTGCATCAGGCTCAGCAATATTGATATCACCCAGCAGTGCCAATGAAGCCGAAACACCGCCATAAATGGGATCGGTTAACACCGAGATATAGGGCGTACCCTGCGTCTTCAAGCGCTCAATGACGGCGGATGTTTTTGCCATCTGCATCAGCGAGATGAGTGCCTCCTGCATGCGCGCGCCACCGGATGCCGAAAAACAGATCAACGGGATATTCGCCTCCAGCGCCACTGTCGCGGCTCGAGTGAACTTTTCCCCCACCGCATAACCCATAGAACCGCCATGAAAATCAAACTCGAACGCCACCGCGACCAAGTTGACGCCGTGAATGCTGCCGCGCATTGCAATCAGTGCATCCTTCTCGCCAGTGCTTCGCTGAGCGGCAGACAAGCGGTCTCGATACTTGCGTTTGTCTTTAAATTTCAGATGATCAACCGGTTCAAGATCCGAGAACAGCTCAGTCGGGTCTCGATCCAAGCACAGCTCAAGTCGCCTGCGTGCGCCAATGCGCATGTGATGATCGCACTTGGGGCAGACCTCAGCGTTGCGCTCGAGATCCGCCTTGTACAGCACGGCTTCACATTTGACGCACTTCTTCCAAAGCCCCTCAGGGACACTGGTCCGAGACGGACTCTCATCTTTTTTGACGCCGGAGGGCAGGATCTTGTCAATCCAACTCATGGGGTTCTCCACCACATTCTCACGCGCAGTATACGAGTGAGAGGCGTTTCTAGGAAGGTGAAGAGTCCATACCCTCTCGAATACTCTTTAGTAGCGCGGCGGCGGCGGCATGTAGCTGACCCTCTGATGCCATCGGCTCCTGTTCAGCGACCCTCACCATCGCATCAATCAGGGCGCTACCCACCACCACCGCGTCGGCCACAGCGGCCACAGCGCGCGCACTATCAGCATCCTTTATACCGAATCCGACGGCGACCGGGAGCGCCGTCTTGCTCCGGATAAGCGCCACATTTCGCGCAACCTCCACCGCATCAAGCTGCCCTGAGCCAGTAACACCTTTTACTGCGACACAATAAATGAAGCCGCGCGCGCGCTCCACGATCGTCTGGATGCGCGACGCCGGCGTGGTCGGTGAGATGAGAAATATATTATCCAACTCGACTGCCTTGAGGGCCGCGTCTATCGCGTCAACTTCCTCTGGTGGCAAGTCAACCGTGATGAGGCCATCGACACCTGCCTCGGCACCAGCGGCCGCAAACATCTCATAACCAAAACGTTCAATTGGATTCGCATATCCCATCATGATGATGGGCGTATGCTGATCCGCTTGTCGAAACGCGGCAACAATATCCAACACACCCTGCAATGACATGCCATTCGCCAAAGCGCGTTCGTGCCCCTTTTGAATAACCGCCCCCTCAGCCATCGGGTCAGAAAATGGAACACCCACCTCAAGCACATCAGCCCCAGCTGCGACTAACTGATGCAGCAGCTCAACGGTACCGCTAGGGCTGGGATCACCGGCGACGACATAAGAGACCAATCCCTGACGACCCTCGCTGCGCAAACGCGCAAACGTTGCATTTAAACGACTCATTTCGAGCTATACCTCAATACCTTCAATCGCCGCCACGGTCAGTATGTCTTTATCACCGCGGCCGGATAAGTTCACAATAATGTGCTCGTCTGGCGACATGTCCGCCGCCAGTCGTTCTGCGTAAGCCATCGCGTGCGCAGTCTCCAACGCGGGCATAATGCCCTCCACACGGGTCAATCGATGAAAGGCAGCGAGCGCTTCGTCATCATTGGCCGAAACGTAATTGACGCGCCCGATGTCCTTCAACCAGGCATGCTCAGGTCCTACCCCGGGATAATCCAAGCCCGCGGACACGGAGTGTGTATCCAGAATCTGCCCATCGTCGTCCTGCATGAGATAGGTGCGATTGCCATGCAACACGCCCGGAGAGCCCATCGATAGCGGTGCGGCGTGAGCGCCCGTTTCGAGACCTTTACCACCGGCCTCGACCCCGTACATCGCGACTTCGGCATCTTGCAAAAACGGATGAAACAAACCGATAGCGTTAGACCCGCCGCCCACACAAGCCACCAAGCCTGCAGGCAACTTGCCCGCTTGCGCCAGCGACTGCACCCGCGCCTCTCTGCCAATCACGCTTTGAAAATCTCTCACCAGCATTGGATAGGGGTGTGGGCCAGCAACCGTACCAATAATATAAAAAGTATCGTCAACGTTGGTCACCCAATCCCGCAACGCCTCGTTCATCGCATCTTTGAGTGTCCGCGAGCCGGAGGTGACGGGAACCACCTCGGCACCCAGTAACTTCATGCGGTAGACGTTGAGCGACTGACGGCGGATATCCTCTTCGCCCATGAAAACGTGGCACTCCAGACCCAGCCGTGCCGCTACCGTTGCCGTCGCCACCCCATGCTGACCCGCACCGGTCTCTGCAATGACGCGACGCTTTCCCATATGCTTAGCCAGCAGAGCCTGCCCAATGGTGTTGTTCACCTTGTGTGCGCCCGTGTGATTGAGGTCTTCGCGTTTGAGATAAATGCGGCCACCTCCAATCGCATCAGATAATCTGGAGGCCTCGTATAACGGTGACGGCCGGCCCACGTAATGCGCCAAATCCGCATCAAACTCACGCTGAAAGGCCGCATCATCTTTCAAGCGGGCGTAAAGCGCCTCTAAGTCTGACAACGCTGACATCAATGTCTCAGCAACAAACTTGCCACCAAAGGGCCCAAAGCGACCGTGGGCATCGGGAACCGACGCGAAAAGTTCTGGCGTAATATCTATCGTCATAATGCTATGTCCAGCGCAGCTGAACGCGCCGCCTCTATGAATGCTTTCATCTTTGCCTCATCCTTTATACCCACTTCTTTTTCGACACCGCTACTCACATCCACTGCAGCGGGCTGCACTTGGGCTATCGCAGCTCCAACATTGGTGCTCGAGAGCCCACCTGCCAGTATCACGCGCCGGCTCAAACCGGGCTCCACCCAACGCCAGTCGAAACACTGACCGCTGCCGCCAAATTGTCCCGCGTGGACGCTGTCCAACAATAATGCAGTGGCACTGGCATAAGCGAGATGCTCGTCAGCCAGATTGATGTCACCCGACATCGGTATCGCCTTAATGTAAGGCCGGTTAAATTGCCGGCAAAACGCTTCACTCTCCCCGCCATGGAATTGCAAGGTGTGTAAGGGCACCCGATCCAATACCGATTGGACGTCCTCAGCCGACTGATTAACAAACAACCCCACCATCATACCTAAGCCAGATACGCCTCGGCTGATGTCTGCGGCTACGTCCAGTGACACCGCGCGTCGGCTACCGGGATAAAAGACACAACCAATCGCATCCGCCCCCATCGCCAAGGCGCATTCCGCATCATCACGACGGGTGATACCGCATATTTTAATGCGCACAAGCCGAGCCTCGTTGAAAAGGGTCATAGTTTAACAGAGTCCACCCTCCCTAACGTGCAGCTCGACCCTAGAGAGTGCCCTCTAGCAGAGTCGGCCCTTCCGGAATGCGCGGTAACTCAAACGCCTCCGCGTATCGCACCTGCACCAAGTACAACCCCTCCGCGGGGGCGGTATCGCCAGCGGCTGCTCGATCTCGACCAATTAACACTGATCGGAAGTCATCGACTGATTGCGCGCCAATACCCACCGCAATGAGGGAACCCGCGATATTTCTCACCATATGATAGAGGAAAGCATTAGCGGTCACGTCAATGACAACGCGTTGCTGCCGGGCCTCAACTGAGCAGTCAGTGATACATCTCATCGGCGTACTCGCCTGACAATGTGCAGCTCTAAAAGCGCTAAAATCCTGCTCTCCCAGAAGACACTGCGCCGCCTCGTTCATGGCGGGCACGTCAAGCGTCCTCCGCTCCCACGTCACTAAACCATCTAGCAACGCAGGACGCTGGTCCGCATTGAGTATGATGTACCGATAGCGACGAGCCGTGGCGCTAAACCGAGCGTGAAATTCAGTGGCAACCGGCACTGCCCAGTGAACCCTAATATCAGCGGGTAGGTGGCGGTTCGTCCCCATGACCCAAGCCTTAGGGCTCCGCCCGACGGGGTCATCAAAGTGGATTACTTGGCCAAATGCGTGCACTCCCGTGTCGGTGCGGCCGGCACAGACTGTCCTCAGGGGCACGCCGGCGATTTTTTGCAGGGCCGCCTCCAGTGTCTCTTGCACGGTTGGCACGGCGAGATGCGGCTGCGCTTGCCAACCATGATAGTGACCACCGTGATATTCGATACGAGCTGCGATGCGTTGCCCTGCTTTCAAAGGCTGATTAGACAGTCTCGCCATATCACGGTACGTCGAGACGATCGAGCAATGCTCTCGCCTCAGCTTGCTGAGTAAGGCTACCTTGCTCAATCACTTGCGCCAACACAGGGCGTGCGGTCTCGTCGTCCCCCATATCGATATAGGCTCTGGCCAGATCAAGCTGACTATCCACTGGGTCGGTCTCTAATCCATAAATCGAGTCATCCCCGTCTAATGCAGCCAATAACGCGCCTGCGGGCGCTAACGAGAGATCATCGCGCGATAGGGGCTCTGACGCGCCCTCTGCCGACGTGCTGTGCTCTACCAACGACGAGCCATTACCGGGCGAAGTCCGCTCATCCGTCGCCCTCGCGCTATCATGTTTGCTTGAAAGTGGCATCGCCTCTGACGAGTGGAAAGCGCCAGGGCGATCCCCTTCATCTCCACGATACACCTCGCGCTCAGCCGATAATCCCGGTGCAACGTCTGGCATGTGCTGTTGTGGCTTGTCCGAGCTATCGCCCGAGGCATTCGAGTCAGCCACTGCCCCCGCGTTCGGCCCGTCACCCAGGTCGGCAGCAGACTCAGTGGGGACGCCCGCGGACACCGTTTGATGCCGTCGGTAAAACCAGCCGAGGCAGAGTACTAGGCCCAATAAGGCGGCCAATAAGGCCGCTGGAGAGGTCGCGGCACTGACAAACTGACCACGCAGTGAAGGTTCATTCCTTTTACCCAGGGCGGTGACCGCCGCTTGCAAACGCTCATCACGCAGTGCCAGAAGCGCCTTGAGCGAGGCGAGCTCACTATCGCGCTGGGTAATCTGCTCCTGCAACTGCGCCAAGGTCGACTGAAGCCGTCCCACCGTCATCGTCAGCGCCTCGAAATCAGCGCGAGACGCGCCCATCGAAGCCGCTTCCCCAGCTAGGTTGAACACTGCGGGTTCCAGCTGAGTTGGTGCCACTAAGGTCTGATCCACCCAGAGTGCATCCTCTTGGTCTGGCTGTGTCACGCTCGCCTCATCTGCCATCGGAATCGGCTCGAGCACTGACGTCAGGACAGGCTCGGGCGGTTGAGCTGCGCCAGCCGGCAGGTCGCTGTCTGGCAGACCAACATTGGTGATCCCATCAGCAACGAGCGTCGAATCCCCTTGCTCCTGTTCGTCCCTGAATTGCCATGCGTTATTTTGCAGTGCGACTGCGTCAATGGCTGTCGCCCTATCAATCCCAATATTCTCAGTAAGCGGTAGTGCGAGCCGGTACCCGGCCTTCAGGCCGTTCACGTTTTGTTGCTGAAACGCCTGCGGGTTCATTCGGATGATCTCCAGCATTACCTGCTCTACCGAGAGACGGTCTGGCGCCACACTAGAGGCTATGCGCCACAGCGTGTCGTTTTGAACCACAACATAGAATGAACCCGCAGTCGGTGGTGAAGCGCCGGCAGGGTTCTCAAGCGAGGGTGTCGTCTGCAACATGGACTCAGTAGAACGCTCCCTTAAGGGATCAGGTTCTGGCGCTTCATCAGATACCCGAATGGCATCGTCGAGCGGCGATTGCGTGACTGAATCCTCACCCATTGTCGTCGTTGGGGGTAAATCGATAAGTGCCGTGTAATCGCGCAGTAACCGACCCTGGGGCCACCGCAGCGCCATGACAAAGTCCAAGTAAGGCTCCCGTAACGGCGCCTCCGTGGTCAGTAAGATCCGCTTTTCCGTACCCTGCTCCCGCACTTCGAAGCGGAGTTGGGTGAGCCAAAACACGCGCTCGGCACCCACTCTTTGGAACTCATCCTCTGAAGCAAGTTCCACTCTCAAATCATTGATTTCAATTGACTCTACATCAATCAGTGTCACCTCTCCGCGAAAGGGCTCGTTGAGGTAGCTTTGGACTGTCAGCTCGCCCAGACCCACGGCCCAAACAGGCGCACTAAGTAGGCCCGCCAACAAGAATCGTGGCACCCAATGTAGCAATAGCCTTTTCATGACTGTCATGCCTTCCCCTTCCATTGGTCTGGCTTGAATACTCTGCCGATCACCATTCCCTGGTGTCTTTAACCTTGATGCACTGGGTCATCTTTAGACCTGCAGGTACTCAGACACTAGCAGCTCCGCAATCTGCACACTATTTAGTGCAGCACCCTTTCGTACGTTGTCAGCCACCACCCAAAGATTCAACCCCTTTGGATGTGAAATATCATTCCGAATCCTGCCAACAAACACAGGGTCAGTCCCCGCCGCCTCTGTTACAGGCGTGGGGTACCCCCCATCCTCGTGAGTGTCCATGACGACTACCCCCTCAGCAGCACTGAGTAAGGCTGTCGCTGCTTCCGCACTCAGCTCGTCTCGGGTCTCGATGTGGAGGGCCTCAGCATGACCAAAGAACACGGGAACCCGAACACAAGTGGGATTCACCGCAATGGCCTCGTCTGACAAAATCTTCTGCGTCTCCCAGACCATCTTCATTTCTTCACGAGTGTAGCCATTATCTTGAAACGTATCGATATGAGGAATGGCGTTAAATGCGATCTGCTTCGGGTAGACAGAAGCCGTTGCCGCTTTACCATTCAGCAAACGAGCGGTTTGCCCTGCCAGCTCTTCAATCGCCTCTTTGCCCGTGCCACTGACCGCCTGATACGTCGCAACGTTGATCCGTTCAATGCCAACGGCATCGTAAATCGGCTTGAGCGCCACCAGCATCTGAATAGTAGAACAGTTGGGATTCGCAATAATGCCCCGCTGCCGATAACCACCAATGGCCTCCGGATTGACCTCGGGTATCACTAACGGAATGTCCTGCTCCCTTCTAAAATGCGACGTGTTGTCAATCACGACACAGCCAGCCTCAGCCGCTGCCGGCGCAAATGCCGCACTGACATCCCCCCCCGCTGAAAACAGGGCGATGTCCGCTTTGGAGAAATCAAACTCACTCAAATCTTGCACCGTATGGTGCTTCCCCTTGAACTGGAGTGATTTTCCTGCGGAGCGTTGCGAGGCCAGTGGGTACAGGTTATCAACCGGAAATTGCCGTGCCTCGAGGATATCCATCATGGCCTCTCCCACCGCACCCGTCGCGCCAACAACCGCTATATTAATGGGCTTCATGTCATTTTCCTGTCGCATTAATCCGTTAGAGCCGCAATGACCGCATCACCCATCGCCTGCGTGCCAACCACGGTGGCCGACGACTGACGCTCAGCAATGTCTGCTGTCCGATATCCGTTTACCAGCACTGCCGCAACGGCCCTCTCAATTTCATTGGCCGCATCGGGGGCGTCGAGCGAAAAGCGCAGCAACATCGCCGCCGATAAAATCGTTGCCAGCGGGTTCGCGCTATCCAGATCCGCAATATCGGGGGCAGAGCCATGAACTGGTTCGTACAATCCAGTGTTCTGGGCATTCAGCGATGCCGAGGGCAGCATTCCGATCGATCCGGTCAGCATTGCGGCGATATCAGAGAGAATGTCGCCGAATAAGTTACCCGTCACCAGCACGTCAAATTGCTTCGGCTCCCGCACCAATTGCATGGCCGCGTTATCCACGTACATATGGGACAACGACACATCGGGATACTCGCTACTGAGCTCTTGCATGACCTCACGCCAGAGCATCGTTACCTCGAGCACATTGGCTTTATCGACAGAGCACAGCCTACCGTTGCGCTTTCGGGCGGCCTCAAAGGCCAACCGCCCGATCCGCCGAATTTCTACTTCGTCATAACGGTCAGTGTTAAAGCCTTCTCGAACACCGTCATCACGCGTCAGGACGCCCCTGGGCTCGCCAAAATACACGCCGCCCGTGAGCTCCCTAACAATTAAGACATCTAACCCCGACACCAGCTCAGCCCGCAGGCTTGACGCACCAATGAGATCGGGGAACAGCAGCGCAGGCCGCAAATTACAAAATAGATCCAGGTCGGCACGGATCGCCAGCAAGCCACGCTCCGGTCGATCTTGCGCCGGCAAACCATCCCACTGTGGACCCCCTACGGCTCCAAGAAGAATAGCGTCCGCCTCGTTCGCGAGGGAGCGGGTGGCGGCGGGATACGCCTCGCCACTGCGATCGATTGCAACGCCGCCAATATCCCCTTCGGTAAAGCACAGATCGAGGTGATGTCGAGCCCCCACCGCTTCAAGCACTCTGCGTGCTTGCCGAACGACCTCAGGGCCGATGCCGTCGCCGGGCAATAGCATGATAGTTTTGGTCACAGCGTGATATCTCTAAACAACCAGGGAAAACGCGCCTCATGCTGCTGCTCGAACTGCCTGATCGCTTCTGCGCTTTGCAGCGTGAGACCGATATCATCCAACCCTTTCAGCAGACAATCCCGGCGGAAGGCATCGACCGAAAATGACCACAACGCGCCATCAGGCAACTGGATTGAACATGACTCTAGGTCGACCGTTAACCGCAAGTCCTCATTGGCATACAGCAGCGTAAACAGCGCCTCTACCTGATCAGCCGCTAAAGCGATGGGTAAGATGCCGTTCTTCAGCGCGTTAGAGCAAAAAATATCGGCGAAACTGGGCGCAATCACACAGCGAAAACCGAAATCTTCCATCGCCCACGCAGCGTGTTCCCGGCTTGACCCACAGCCAAAGTTTTCTCGTGTCAGCAGTATCGAGGCGCCCTGATAGCGTTCGAAGTTAAGCGGAAAGTCAGGATTGAGCGGGCGCTGGGTATGATCCATACCAGGCTCTCCCTCATCGAGGTAGCGCAAATCATCAAATAAGTTAGGCCCAAAACCAGATCGTTTTATCGATTTTAAGAACTGCTTCGGTACCATCAGGTCGGTATCGACATTGGCTCTGTCCATCGGTGCCACCAAACCATCGAGACGGGTAAAGGCCCTCATGCCAAAGCCTCCTCGCCGCTACCGTCAGCCGACACGGCCACCGGCACAAAGTGGCCGGCTATTGCCGCAGCAGCAGCCATCGCAGGACTCACAAGATGCGTGCGACCACCGCTCCCTTGACGACCCTCAAAGTTGCGATTAGAAGTACTCGCGCATCGTTCACCCGGCAATAATCGATCTGCATTCATTGCTAGGCACATTGAGCAGCCAGGCTCTCGCCATTCCATACCCGCGTCCAAAAAAATCTTGTCTAAGCCCTCTGACTCAGCTTGTGCTTTGACCAAGCCCGAGCCCGGCACCACCAAAGCCTTGCGAACGCTTGGCGCGATCCGCTTGCCGTTCAATACTGCGGCCGCGTCACGCAGGTCTTCAATCCGCGAGTTAGTGCAGGAACCGATGAATACCGCATCGGGCCGAATATCCTGAATAGGCATTCCTTCCGTCAATCCCATATAGTCGAGCGCGCGGGCCAAGCCTTGCTTGGCGGTTTCGTCAGGCATATCGGCCAGGCGCGGTACCTCGCCATGCACGGATGCCACCATTTCTGGCGAGGTGCCCCAAGTGACGTGCGGCGCAATCGCGTTGCCGTCTAGTACGATCGTGTTATCGAACACCGCATCTTCGTCACTGCGCAAAGTGCGCCACCACTGCTCGGCCGTCTCCCATTGCTCGCCCTCAGGCGCCAATGGTTTGCCTCGAAAATAATCCAGCGTCACCTCATCTACCGCCACCAAACCGCATCGCGCGCCTGCCTCGATCGCCATGTTGCACAACGTCATGCGACCTTCCATGGTCAAAGACCGAATAGCAGAACCCATAAACTCTAACGCATAGCCGGTGCCTCCGGCGGTGCCAATGCGACCGATCACCGCCAAAGCAATATCCTTGCCGGTCACACCCGGTGCTAACTGACCGGTCACCTCAACTCGAAAGTTTCTCATTTTGCGCTGTATCAGACACTGCGTTGCCAGTACGTGCTCAACCTCTGACGTGCCAATACCGTGGGCCAGCGCGCCTGCTGCTCCATGAGTCGAAGTGTGGGAGTCACCACACACAACCGTCATCCCCGGTAACACGGCACCTTGCTCCGGACCCATCACGTGCACGATGCCCTGACGAATATCGTCCAGTGGAATTTCGACCACATTAAAAGCCGCACAATTATCGTCTAAGGTCTGCAGTTGCAGTCTGGATATCGCGTCGGGCAGCGCAGCGAGACCGTCTGCACGTTCAGAAGCAAGGGTCGATACATTATGGTCGGGCACCGCTAGATTGGCGCTCCGCCGCCACAACCCCCGTTGCGCCAGCGTCAAACCCTCGAAAGCCTGCGGTGAAGTCACCTCGTGTAGCAAGTGGCGATCAATATAGATTAGGGCCGTGCCATCTTCTCGCTGCTCGACGAGATGAGCGTCCCACAGTTTGTCGTAAAGCGTTTGCGCCATGCTGTCTGGTCTCCTGTGCCCCGGCTCAAGCAACGAAGTACTCCCAACACGAGGAGAGCCGGCCGTCTTGAAAAGGCGCGGAGTATAGCACTGAAGCCCAAACTCTTGGTGCAGCAGTCGGCAAGTCAGCTTTCTCGACAATACGATGGGACGCGGATACCTTTTGCCGCTTGTCAGCCTATTGCGTTTGGCAACGTGATCACCATTATCTGTTCACGCGTGAGTCAGCCGAAAGCAGGCGTGAATACGTCTGTTGCGCGCAAAATCTTGCGGGATGGAAGCCGCAGTGACATCGCTGACTTGCCAGCGCTCCGCTACGGCATCATCCAATTTAAAACGCCGGTGATTGGTTGAAAAATAGAGTGTGCCGTTTGCTGACAACCGCGCCATCGCCAGCGCTAACAGCTCTGCATGATCAGCCTGCACATCGAAATCAGGCAGCCCACTCGAATTCGAGAAGGAAGGTGGGTCAACCATGATCAAATCATACTGTCGCTGATCTTCAGAAAGCCACTGTCGCACATCGGCTCGCACCCCCCGATGCTGTCTTTCGGATAGGCCATTCAGCGCCAGATTTTCATTGAACCATTTTAAGTACGTGCTCGACGCGTCGACGCTTGTGCTGGTAGTCGCCCCCCCGAGCGCGGCATGCAACGTCGCGACTCCGGTATAACTGAATAAATTAAGAAAATGCCTACCCTTCGCCTCGCCCTTTATCCAACATCGCAAAGGTCGATGATCAAGAAATAAACCCGTATCAAGATAATCGTGAAGATTGACCAACGCCTTGACAGGCGACTCATGCACGACCCTTTTTGTCTGCTCTTGCTTCAATCGCTGGTATTGCTCAGTACCTCGCTGACGGCGTCGCTGCTTCAAGGCGATCTCTTGGCGGTCTGCGATCTTGAAGACCACCTGCACAGCATCCAATACCTCCTCAAGACGCCTCGCCGTTTTCTCTTCGGGAATATCCTGTGGGGCGGCGTACTCCGCGATGTGGATCCTTTCTTCATAGACATCTATTGCGACCGCATACTCGGGGATGTCAGCGTCATAGACTCGATAGCAGGTCACTCCTTCTCGCTGCCGCCAAGATTTTAAGTGGCGCTGATTTTTACGGATTCGGTTCGCAACCCCTTGCGCCCCCTCGGACAATGCCGCAGGAGCAGTCTTGCTGCCTTTCGCGCCTTCCGCAACGGAGTCACGAAGCGCTCGCAACTCATTATCGATCGACAGTGAGAACTGTAAACAATGAAGCTCAAGTCGCCCATTCTGAAAGCGATGACGTTTGTGCGCGCGCAGGCCGATGGCTTTACCCAACGACACATCCGAGGTCAGTACCGCAGCGGACCAGTCCGTGAACTCCCTACTGATCACTTCACCGATAGAATGATAGAGGTGCCGGAGACTTGACGCGTCACCCATCCGCTCACCCCAGGGTGGGTTCATGACCAATAGTCCAGTGACCAGGTCGCGGTGCGTCGGCCGCGTCAGCGCTGATAAGCTCTTACAGCGAATACGCACCGTGCTCTCTAAGCCCAAGCGCACGATGTTATCCGTAGCGCGCCTCACGGCTGAAATATCTGCGTCGTAACCGCGAATCTCAACATCCGTGGACGGCGATTGCGTGCTTTGCTCGAGCGCATCAGCGCGCACTGCCTGCCACTGAGTCTCGTCGTGGCCAAGCCAGCCCTGAAATCCGAACCGCTGACGCATCAGCCCCGGCGCGCGGTTAAGCGCCATGAGCGCGCCTTCTAGTAACAAGGTGCCGGAACCACACATGGGGTCAATCAGCGCCTCACCCCGACGGCTTCGCGCCGGCCAATCTGCGGCCCACAGTGCCGCCGCGGCAATGTTTTCTTTGAGGGGCGCAAGCCCACCATCGAGTCGGTAACCGCGCTGGTGCAAACTGTCACCCGAGAGATCGATCCCCACGGTTAACTGTCCTTTGGCCAACTTTGCTGTCACGCGAACATCGGGCTCGCGAAGATCAACAGACGGTCGACTGCGTCCTGCTTGACGATAGCGATCTACAATCGCGTCTTTGACTTTTTGAGCGCCAAACTGGGCATTACGAATAGCTTCAGAACGACCAGAGAAATCGACCATCAACGACCCGCTTTCTCGAATATGAGCGCCCCAATCCAGCCCTGTGACCGCCTCATAGATGTCGTCGGTGGAGCGCACGTCAAAAGCGCCCAGTTGAAGAATGACTCGGTTCGCCAATCGGCTCCAAAGACACACTCGGTAGGCCAAGGCCAGCGTGCCCGTAAAAGATACCCCTACCGGTCTCTCGACCACTTCCTCTGCGCCAAAGCTCAATAACTCCTGCGCTAAATACACACCAACGCCGGCTGGAGAAGTGGCGAGATACTGCTGTTTCATCATTTTTCTAAGCCTTGCTCTGCGGCAAATATATCGCGCAGTAAACGGCGCCACGTTTCATATTGGACATCCAGTGTACCCTCGAGCGTCACGACGCGATCGGCAGTTTCGATCACACTGGGCTGCGTCTCCCCATCTAGCGCCTTAGCCAGCTCAAACCAAGCTTGCTCCTGCATTCGGTAAGATCGATACGCGGCATATTCAGCCTGCATGCGGGCGTATCGGCTGTCATCTGAGCGATCACCGCGAGCACGAACGCGCGCTTCATAAGCGTCCAACCAATAGGCCTGTTCGCGGCCCGCATCGCGCCACAACGCATAAGTCCCTCCGGCTCGCTCCCACAACGCAACATATTGCTCGTCAACGGTGTCACAAAATAGGTACTCCTGATTCCGGATGCGATCCACCCTCCGCATCATCGGATCGTTGTCTGCTGGCAATCTCTGCAATTCCCATTTTCCATCCGACTCCTCTGCCAACCCTAAAAAAGCATCGGGTGACAGCTGCTGGGCATATCGCACCTCAGCCAAGGAAAGCAATGAGGCACGATCGCGCGCTTCTTGCGGCTGCCACCATTGCAACAACCGGTTACTGATGGCGTTGAACAGAACCGAAAAACCCTCCCCCGCCACGGTTTCTCGATGGCCGATCAGGTGATCAAATACCACAGTGCCAGCCGCATCGATCGCGTTGACCTGCAATACCAGATCTCGACCGTCAGACTTGATAATTTGGCTACGTATATTGACCGGCATCAACGTCGACGTCACGGGGACCATTCGTACAACCCCCCACTGGTTACTCGCCACCAGCGCATCCCGTAACTGACCCGCCAATAACTTAGATTCCAGGCGCCGCACAGCAGCCGTCGGACTGTCATCTTTTGCATCGACACCGGGATCAAAGAGCACCACCCCCACATCGAGCGCGGGAGCACTCGGCCGATTAGCGACGCGCAGCACCTCCCCCTCCCAAGGACTTTCCATCGACTGCTCATTCTGTGGGCCAGCAGTGCGGCTCCCGGCGTCAGGCTGCGTCGCGCATCCGCTTCCCCATAACAGCGCTAATGCAATAGCAGCCAGGCGCATCATAACGGGGTATCCGAAATGGCACGCTCGGTGCTGCAGACACGGCCCCGGGACAGCGTATCGATGCATTGATACCCCCGATTACCCGGTTCAAAACGAGCAAAAATACGACTCACCTCAAAATCCCGCTGGGTCCCACGAGTACTGAGTCTTGTTCGTTGAGCGAGCAGCGCGCCATCGGCCGAGCGGACAAATCGGTGCCGTATCGACAAGCCCTCGGGCAACTCGATGTAAAAATGCAATTGCTGACCATCCCACCAACAGGTCTCTTGTCCTAATTGCGTGGCAGATGTCTGACCATCGCGAATATCACACACCAAAGCAAAGCTATTTTCGCGATCAATACGGACGAAGGCGATATCTTGATGCACCACCAGTAAATCTGACGCGGTAACCAACTCGGCCATTTTTGCCAGCGCAAGGATCGTATCGACATCACCAAGCGGCGGCCCCTGATACGTCACGCCTCTCTCTGCGGCATCGCGTTGACGCCGCGCTTGACGCTGAATATCACGAAACGTGCTGTTGAGCTGAGTTTGAACGCTATCGCTGCGGGCGTAATCGACTTCCCAATGCCCTGAAAAGTCCGCGACGGGCGTGTCAGCCACACGTTGCTGTGGTGTCGTGCTTGCCCCACAACCGCACAACCCTACAATGACGCACAACGTCGCCAAGGTGCGAGCCGTCACATATTGTCCGAGACTTCCACTAATCAGCATAAACCACAACACATCCTACGAGTCTGTCGACACACCATTCCGACCGACTCATGATAGGGGTAGTGTCACAACACAATACCTCTGGGGAAGCATGGGTGCCCAGGCGAAAAAAAGACGAGTCAACGATGGCTACTGAGCGTGTCGAGCACTGCCCCACATATTGAAAGCGGCTATCCGTGGTGTTCCCGGCAGGTACATTTGGTCTAATCGCTGTATCGCAAAGCCCGCGTTCTCGATCCATTCAACAATGGGCCGATTAATGTTGCAGCCGCCGAGCAGTCGTCGCCAGAGAGGATTGATACGTTCTTGCCAGCTTGCAACACTGGGATCGGGTGCCTGGCCGTGCTCGCAAAAAACCAGACTGCCGCCCGGTTTTAACACGCGACCTATCTCGGCAAGCGCAGCGTGACCGTCCGGAATCGTACACAAGCTGAAAGTCATGAGTACCGTGTCGAATTGCGCATCAGGTAACGGCATCTTTTCTGCAGACC
>ERZ1047472.1286-NODE-1286-length-19845-cov-5.228044_pt1 | contig 19845 bp, 18 predicted proteins | sample MGYA00383095_ERZ1047472 | MGnify/ENA primary metagenome ERZ1047472 (study PRJEB29581, sample SAMEA5548365) | metagenome | biome: marine; feature: coastal; material: water | depth 1 m | study: Short-term variability in the microbial, nano- and picoplankton... | reverse complement strand
TTAGATGTCAATTTATCTGTTACGCAAACAGTATATGAAGCCACCGCGTACGATCCTCGGTACGCACCATCACTGCTTCAGCAAGAATTAGTAAGGGCCGGAAAACTAGGACGGAAAACAGGTGAAGGGTTCTACACCTATCCAGTTGAAACCACGAAAGATCAAGTCTGCGATAAGAACGGGGAACAAGTGACGAGTGATAATGGCCCTGTGGGTATCGTTCTCAATCGACTCACTGAATCGCTAAAGAACCGTTTATTTGACTCCGGATATCAGGTAATTGAATCCACTTCATCTACGGACATACCCACTATTGCGATGAGCGATGGTCGAACTGCAACACAACGGTCTCACGATGAGTCCATTAAAAACCTCGTCCTCATAGACTTATGCGTCGACTTCAAAACAACTAAAAGGCTTGCTTTAACTCATTCCGCGCAATGCACGCAGGAGGCCCTTGGCCACATACTTAGCGTATTACAAAAAACAGGCTTCCTTGTGACAGTCATGCGGGATATAGCGGGGATGATCCTAACTCGAACGGTTGCAATGCTCGCTAACGAAGCAGCAGACCTAGTCCATCAAGAGGTCACTTCTCCAAAAGACGTTGACATGGCTATGACTTTAGGAACCGGTTACCCATTAGGGCCACTCTCATGGGCCGATAAAATAGGTCTGGAGACCATTTCCGAAATCCTTACTAACTTATGCGCTCACTATGGATCTGCACGATACCGGATCTCACCAATACTTCAGAGAAAATCGACGTCAAATGAACTTTTCCACGGCATAGATAAATGATAAAAAGACAATACTTTTTTGGATTAGCGTTAGCTCTTTTCTACATTGGGTCAACCAATGCTGGAGTCACTCACCTTGAGATTAATAAAACTATTTCAATAGGACAAGGAAAAGACTTTGGTGTCGCGGGCTCATATGAAAAAATTTCTGGGGTTGCATACTTTGAGATCTCCCCAGGCCACAAACGCAATAAGACAATCGCTGACATTACGAGGACGACCGTTAACGAAGCTGGAAATGTTACGTTTAGTGCCGACTTCGAAATTCTTCGCCCAGTAGACCCTCAAAAAGCAAGTGGCACTTTATTTCTCGAGGCGCCTGCGCAAGGAGAGAAACTCAGCTTCGGGCTAATGCACGATGTTGAGCAGAACGTTGATCTAAATTCGATACATGAAACGACCGACTTAGGTAACGCGTTTCTAATGGAACGGGGCCATACAATCGCATGGGTCGCTTGGCAAGCAAACGTCGAAAAAATAAACAATCGAATGACTGCTAAGTTTCCATTAGTTTTGGACGCAGGTCAGCCAATGACTGGTTTTGTTATTACCGAATTCAACGGGCGTAGCTTCAAGGAGAAAAATCCTTTCACCCTACCACTCTCAGGTAGGGAATTTATTAAGTCCTTCCCGGCGAAATCCATAAACAAAGAAGCCGCAAATGCATCACTGTTCGTTATGGAAAGTGGCTCATTAGGTGCGAGTAGTACGGAGGTAGGAAAAGGTGAACAGGTCCCCTCCGACCAATGGCAATTTGCTTACTGTCCAGATGGATGGCCTGGCCAACCCTCTACTGAATATATATGTGTAAAAAATAGTTTCCTCAAGAATAGAAACTATCACTTAATCTATGAGGCAGTAGAATCACCGGTCATGGGATTAGGACTCGCAACGACACGAGATTTTATTTCATATCTAAAATATGGGAGTAAAGACTCATCCTCAAACCAGCATCCTACAGCTAAGCTCGAGCAAGTCATCTGCCAAGGAATCGGACACGGGGCTAGATACCTCAGAGACTTTCTGTATCAGGGCTTCAATGTTGACGAAAATAATAAGAAAGTTTGTGACGGGATGAGTATCCACGGCGCCGGGGTCGAAAAAACGTACCTTAATTACAGATTTTCCCAGCCATATAGAATATCGACTCAGCATTCTGAACGATTCATTCCAGACGTTAATTTCCCAAGGCAATACTCTGTCAGAGTAAATCCATTTTTAAAGTTTCCAGACGGGATATTAAAACGGCCTGCGTTCGACCCTTACATTTTCCACTCAGACACCTCTACAGAATATTGGCAATCGCGAGCTTCACTTGTCGGTGCAAGTGAGGGAGCCAGTATGGATTTCTCAGAGTCTTCCAAAGTAAGAAGATTTCTTATTTCGAGTACTGAGAGTTATAACCGTTCTGGGAGTTTTGGGCACAGTGGATTTGCAGATCGTCAATGCTTTTTTCCATCGAACACTATTCATATTGGCCCTATCATGCGAGCGCTCATTGTGAATCTAGAGCAATGGATAACGAAGAAAGGTGAGCCCCTAGATTCGATGTACCCGAGAATTTCTGACGGCACACTGGTAGAAGCTGAGACCATGTTTCTTCCAAGTGTGGTCAAGCACAATTTCCGAGGTGCACTAAATGGATCCGGTGATATGGAATTTGGTCCGCGAGTGAAATTTAATCGTGGCATGGTCGACTCACTTATACCGCAAGTCATTGCTAGACATAAAGTTTTAGTCCCTGCCGTAGACGAATTTGGTCATGATATTGCGGGTATCAGGCACCCAAATATCGAAGTTCCAATGGGTACCTACCTGGGTTGGAATATCAGAACAACAGAATTCGGCGGAGGTGATCTTTGCGATGAATATGGCTCTTTCCTCCCCCTTTCAATGAGTGGCGAAGACGCCATAGCGATCAACGACAGCAGGCCGGCCCTACTGGCTATATATCCAGACTATGCTGCTTATGTAATAAAATTACGCAACGCGATTGACAACCTGGTCTTGCAGCGCCTACTACTAGAAGAGGACGCGGACCTTCTGTTAAACAGAGTCGAACAAAGCATTAACATGCACTAGTCATAAAAGTTACTGATAAACAATTAGAAATGATAAATATTCTTGTGTATGGAGACTCATTAGCTTGGGGGATTATCCCAGGAACTCGTGAGCGGCTAGAATTTAAGGATCGTTGGCCTGGATTCATGCAAAACGCAATTCAAAGTAATCATAAGAATATACGAGTCATTGAGAACTGCCTCAATGGCAGACGTACAGCTTGCGATGACCCTTTTCTCGAGGGCCGTAACGGTATAAATGGAATTCAACAAATTATAGAGATGCACTCGCCGCTAGATCTAATTATTCTCGCACTTGGAACGAACGATTTCCAATCAATGCACGATTTCAATGCTTGGCATTCTGCCCAAGGACTTCGATCAATGATTCATAAGATGATAAGTAGTCCTGTCGAGCCTAGTATGAAAATTCCACCTATCCTTATAGTAGTGCCACCAATGATTGACACGCCGACGGGGCCCATTGCACCCAAATTCAAAGGTGGAGCGTCTAAAATGTCAGGATTATCCAAGGAATACAAGCGAGTCGCTGAGGACCTTAACTGTCACTATTTTGATTGCGGACTTGTCACTAAATCCAGCGAAGTGGATGGTATTCATTTAGACAAGTACCAACATCACATAGTAGGTGAAGCGCTAGCGGAGGCCGTTAGCAAGATAATCGACTAGTTTTTTTATTAAATATTAGTCGGAGTCAGTAATACCGTCACGGTCGCAATTATGCACTCCTCGCGACCAACGGTACCCAATTGCTCAGATGTCTTAGCCTTCACGTTGACACAATCAATACCTACCTCAAGTAGATCAGCTAAAGTCTGGCGCATTTTTGGAATATAAGGCGATAACTTTGGACGCTCAGCTATGATCGTGGAATCCATATTGACTAATTTGTATTTTTTATCGCCAACCATTTTGCATACCTCTTCAAGCATCATTTTACTGTCAGCACCAAGCCACTTTGGATCGGTATCGGGAAAGTGCTGCCCGATATCACCCATCCCACAAGCACCTAAGAGAGCGTCTATTAATGCGTGAATCAAAACATCCGCATCAGAGTGCCCCAAAAGACCCTTCTCATGGGGAATAAGAACACCCGCAAGAATAAGAGGCCTATCTGGGACTAACGCGTGAAGATCAAACCCCTCTCCCACTCTCATTTTTTTACTGCCTTTCTCGAGTTACGCTCTTGAAAAACCATCTTTGCTCGGACTAAATCGTGAGCGTAAGTAACTTTAAAATTTTCTAATTCTGACTCAACTAACAGTGGCTTAATGCCCAACGTCTCAATGGCTGAGGATTCATCTGTAAATTGCATACTACCCCCTGACGAGCTGAGTGCAGCCTCTAAATCTTTTTTCCGAAAAATCTGTGGCGTCTGAGCAGACCACAATTCTTTGCGATCTAGAGTTGAATTAACTCGATTTTTAGTATCAGATCTTTTAACGGTATCTGTTAAACGACAAGCAAGAAGCCCCCCTTCTGCGTTGTTTTTTACTGCTTTAATCAACCGGTCAATTAATTCTCCAGAAATCATAGGCCGAACGGCATCATGAACTAATATCCAATCGTTAGGTTTCGCATCTAAACCCAGAGATCGAATGCCATTAAGAACAGTTTCAGCTCTAGTTTCACCGCCCGATGAAATAATTCTTAATTTCCCGTTCGGATTATTTTCTTTCAACGTATGGATATGAGGATCGTCAGGCGAGAGCACAACCAAAACGCCTCGTATGTTCTTATGATTAACAAATGGTTCGATTGACCATTCAAGAATTGATTTACCGTTGAGGTCAACATGCTGCTTCACAATGCTTTTCCCGGCAGAATAACGCTCACCCTTTCCTGCTGCAGGTATGACTGCGAAATAAGATGGGAAAGATTTCATTTGGACCAAACGATATTGTCATTAACTTTAATCATTTATTAACTTTCTTCCAGCTATTCAGGACACTCCACCATTGATGTGCATTATAATCGATGCTTTTTGATGCATGAACATTTCCCTAAAACTCCCCAAAAACGGGCAGAGACATTCACAAACGATTAACTCTCGTAGCGGTCTCAGCTTACTCATTGCCAATACCTTCGAGTCAAGACAATCCCCTCTCGCGATCATCTGCCAAAAAGCATCGGAAGCTAACCGGTTAGTCGAGGAAATTAAATTTTTCAACAAAGACTTGCGTGTCCATCTATTCCCTGACTGGGAAACATTGCCGTATGACACGTTCTCTCCTCATCAGGATTTAATATCACAAAGACTGGAGACACTTTATCAAGTTGATAACAAAAATATCGATATTCTGATCGTGCCGGTCGTCACGGCGCTTTATTATCTGCCGCCCAGAGATTTTCTTAACAGTTACGTATTTTTCCTTAAAACAAAAGAAAAGTTAGACTTAAATAAATTTAGGGAAAAACTCCTCAGGGCAAGTTACTCGCCCGTATCGCAAGTGGTGGCGCCGGGGGAGTACGCTATAAAGGGCGGGATTATTGATATTTTTCCAATGGGAAGCGTTCTACCTTATCGAATTGACCTTTTTGATACCGAGATCGATAGCATCAGAACCTTCGACGTAGACACGCAACGAAGTATCTACAAAGTAAACGAAATACGACTACTGCCCGCAAAAGAATTTCCAACTGATGAGACCGCGCGAACGAGGTTTAGAAGTCAGTATCGGGAAATTGTCGAAGGAGACCCATCCAAAAGCCTTATATACCGAGAAGTCTCGAAAGGCTCAAATCCACCTGGTATCGAATATTATTTACCTCTTTTTTTTGAGAGTGTGTCTCCTTTACTAAGTTATTTAGATGAAGACTGGACTCTAATTCTAGAGGGCGATCTAAGCTTAGGTATTCGTGAATTTTGGAATGATTCCACTTCACGATACAAGCTGTTAAGAGGCGATGCCGAAAGACCTCTCCTTGACCCATTGAAGCTATTTTTAAGTGAAGAAAAATTTTATAACGAAATCAGCAGCTTAAGCCGTATTTCAGTAAAGAATACCGACGAACCAGATACGTATTTTTCGGTACTACCAGATCTATCGATTAACCGTCGCCTTCAAGATCCCCTTATTAATTTGAGAACATTTTTATTTGAACATACTGGTGACGCAATATTGATTGCAGATAGTCCCGGTAGGCGGGAGACCATTAAAAGTCTATGTCACGATCACTCGATCGCTACCATCGACATTGATAGTTGGAGTGAAATTTCAAATACAACGGGGAAATTGGCTATAGCTACTGGCTTGATAGATCACGGATTTATCGCACTTGATGGTTCGCTAGCCGTCATTACCGAGTCGGAGCTGTATCCACAACAAACAAGGACGCGAAATAAGAGAGAACAAAAAATATCGACGGAAAACCTAGTAAGAGATCTCTCTGAAATTCGTAAGGGTGATCCAATTGTGCACATTCAGCATGGAATTGGCCGTTACAAAGAGCTTGTTATTCTTGATTTAGGTGAAGGAAGCACTGAATTTCTTGCTATTGAGTACGCTGACCAAGATATCCTCTATGTGCCAGTATCCCAATTAGAAATCATAAGCCGTTATTCCGGCGGACCACCTGAAACGGCTCCAGTACATCGTTTAGGTAGCGAAAAATGGGATAAAGCCAAAAAGAAAGCAGCAAAAAAAATTAGAGATACCGCAGCCGAGTTATTAAATATATACGCGCAACGTGCCTCAAAAAAGGGATTATCTCGTCGACTAGACGAGAATGGATATGCTGCATTTTGTGAAGACTTTCCGTTCACAGTCACTAGAGATCAGAATCGCGCCATTGAAGAAACACTTTTGGATCTCAAATCAGAAAAACCAATGGATCGCCTTATCTGTGGGGATGTAGGGTTTGGAAAAACCGAAGTAGCGCTTCGAGCCGCCTATGTAGCCGTAGCAGACAGCGCCCAGGTGGCAGTCTTAGTCCCGACGACACTACTTGCAGAACAACATTTTCAAACATTCACAGATCGATTTTCTAATCTTCCAGTTGAGGTCCGAGAACTATCTAGATTCAGAACAAAAAAAGAGGTTACGGAAACTATTGAGGGACTCAAGACTGGAAAAATTGATATAGTCATCGGGACTCACAAGTTGCTGTCAAAAGAACTTAAATTTAGTGATCTTGGATTAATTATCGTTGATGAGGAACATCGATTTGGAGTCAGACATAAAGAGGCATTAAAAGCCTTGAGAGCTGAAACTGACATCTTGACCTTAACTGCAACGCCCATTCCAAGGACTCTTGCCATGAGTATGGAGGGCTTACGTGACTTTTCAGTCATCACAACTCCACCCGAGAAGAGGCTATCAATCAAGACGTTTGTAATGTCTTTCAGTCGAGGAATAATAAGGGAGGCTGTACTAAGAGAATTGAAACGCGGGGGCCAGATATACTATTTACATAACGAAGTAAGCACGATTGAAAGAGAACGTGAAAAGCTAAACGAATTGCTTCCGGAGGCATCTATAAGAGTTGCACACGGACAAATGCACGAACGTGAACTCGAATTTGTTATGCGCGATTTCTACCAAGGTCGCTTTAATATTCTACTTTGCACAACAATTATTGAGACGGGTATCGATATCCCAACGGCGAATACCATAATCATTAATCGAGCGGAAAAATTTGGTCTCGCTCAGCTTCATCAGCTTCGGGGAAGAGTCGGGAGATCACACCACCAAGCATACGCATACCTCATGACAACAGATGGCGTAAAACTAAAAGGCCCAGCCTCTAAGAGACTTGAAGCAATTCAGCTTATGGAAGACCTAGGTTCCGGTTTCTTTCTTGCTATGCATGACCTTGAAATACGCGGCGCAGGGGAGGTTCTCGGCGACTCTCAAAGCGGTGATTTACAAGAAATAGGTTTTCAACTGTACGTCGAAATGTTAGATCGAGCTGTCCAATCGCTGAAAGCGGGCGAAGAACCCAATATAGACATACAGATACCACAAGGTACAGAGATCCTCTTACACGCGCCTGCATTGTTGCCTAATGATTATTGTCCAGACATTCACGAACGTCTCATTATATACAAGAGACTCGCTAGTGCCTCCACTACTTTGGAGTTGGAAAAAATTGAAGAGGAGCTGATTGACCGATTCGGGTTACCAACGGATGAGACGAGAACGTTGTTAGCCTCACATCAATTAAGAATCATAGGTAAGGCATTAGGCATTTTTAAAATTGACTCGTCATCTCATAAAACGACGATCATTTTTCATAATGACCCTTTAGTCGACCCCATGGATATTATTGAATTAGTGCAAAGCAGGTCCGATATAAGGTTTTCAGGCCCGACTAAAATCATCTGCGAACATGACGATTACAATTTGATCGAAGAACGCGCGAAGTTCATCCATTCGCTACTAGCGGAACTTACTTCACGGACAAGTAAATCCAAGCCAGTTTGATGACTAGTCCCACCTATTATCGCGTAAGAATAGATCGCCGTTTTCTATTTTCAAAGGAAAGGTGGCTGTTGCTTCCCAAGCTGGAGCACTAAGAGCCTCTCCAGTCTTGACTGAGAATCTAGCGCCGTGCCTTGGGCAAATAACCTCATCGCCCTCCAAGGGACACCCGCTCAAGACCGCCCCGTCGTGGGTACAAATGTCCTCAATCGCGAAGAACTCTCCGTCAACATTATATATAACGACAATCGTGCCATCCAAATCAACCTGCTTCCAACTTCCAAAACCAATTTCCTCTACCGAGAAAGCTCTTTGCCAATCACTCATGGGCCGCTATCTTATTCGCTCAATATTAATTCAAAAGGTTTAATTTAAACCGCGATAACATCTATATTAGGATCTATCTCCCGCACTAAACTTGTAATACCGGCCAAGGTTCCAGAGAGTGAACTCGGGCAACTTCCACAAGCTCCTTGATAATGCACACTTAATACATTGTCTTCTAAACCCACCACGTAAAGATCTCCCCCGTCGCTTTGGAGGTAAGGTCTGACGCGATCGTCTAAGAGTTCATTAATTTGTAATAGTGTAGACCGCTCGGTCTCTGTGAGATTAGATTCATCCGTTTGCAGCCAAGAAGCTGTTTCAGATGCCTCCTGTGACACCTCAGCGGCAGGAGGTGCTGATCGTATAGGGTCGGCTAGAGTGCGCATCAGGTCTTTCCAGTCCGCACTCCCATCTTGGGTGACCGTTATCCAATTATCCACATAAAAAACCGAAACCACACTTTCAATCTGAAACAAACTTGTCGCGAGATCATCGCCAACCGCCTCGTCAATTGACTCAAACGACTTGGCAACGCCATAACTGATGGGCTCTTTAAGCACGAATTTCCTGGCATTCGGATTAGGTGTAACTTCTAAATCAGCAATTTTTGGCATGTGTTTACAATTTAACCTTTCTTAGTCCCTGAGCCTGGAACGGGATCCTTATCCCCTTCTGTAGAAATTTCAGTTTGGGAGTTAATAGCAGCGATTAACGTATGCCAAGGTAACAACGCGCACTTAACACGGGAAGGCAAGTCACGGATACCAGAAAAAACAGCAAGACTACCGAGACCCTCACCACGGTCGGCCCCGTCCGGTTCGGTTGTTAGCACTCTAAATTGTTCAGTCATGTCAAGTGCTTCTGCACAAACTTTACCTTTTACTTTAGCTGTCATCATTGACCCTGAGGCCATGCATATGGCACAGCTTTCACCTTCATACTGAATATCTTCTATTTTCTCATCTACAACATTCATGCTAACCAAAATATGATCACCGCATAAAGGGTTGATTCCCTCAGCCTTATGTGTAGGCTCGGATAGTGTTCCCCAGTTACGAGGCTTTTTACAATGATCGAGGATAACCTCTTGGTACATTTGTTTCGAACTCATCTAATTACTTTCCTAATTAAATAATTTTTGTGCGCCGCGGACCGACATAACAAGCCTATCAATATCTTCTAGCGTGTTATATAAATAAAATGATGCGCGAGTGGTAGCCGGCACCTTGTAACGAATCATGACTGGCTGCGCGCAATGATGGCCCGCTCTTACTGCGACCCCGTCGTCGCTCAACAGCGTTCCCATGTCGTGCGGATGTACACCCTTCACATTAAAGGAAATCACACCTGCTTTATTAGGTGCTGTCCCGTAAACCGTTAAATTATCGATTTGCATTAACGCTTCTGTTGCCTTAACAGTTAACATGTCCTCATGCCTTGCAATATTATCCAGGCCAACCGACTCCAAATAATTGATAGCCTCTCCCAGGCCGATTGCAGCAGCAATCGGCGGAGTCCCTGCTTCAAACTTAGCGGGGATATCCGCGTAAGTAGTTTTTTCAAAAGTCACTGAGAGAATCATATCCCCACCACCTTCATAAGGATTCATCCTCTCAAGCAATTCACGTTTCCCATACAGGATTCCAATCCCAGTTGGTCCACAAACTTTGTGGCCGGAAAATATATAAAAATCGCAATCAAGTTCTTGCACATCAACCTTCATATGAGGTGCGCCTTGAGCACCATCAACCAAAACAGGGACATTTTTTTTGTGTGCAACCGACACCATTTCTTTAATGGGGTTGATTGTTCCGAGTACGTTTGAAACATGAGTGACAGCTACGATTTTTGTTCTATCGCTCAGCAATTGCTCATATTGATCAAAGTCTAGCTCACCTTCGTCCGTTATCGGTATAACTTTTAAAATCGCACCTGCCTCCTCGCAAAGTTGCTGCCAGGGAACGATATTTGAATGATGTTCCATGTGTGAGATAAGTATTTCATCACCCTCGCCTATGAACGCACGACCGAATGCATGCGCCACTAAATTAATCGCGTGCGTTGTTCCCTTCGTGAAAATTACTTGTGAGGAATCTGCAACATTCAAAAACTTAGCGACAATTGATCGTGAGTTCTCATAAGAAGCGGTTGCTTGCTCCGACAACGTGTACACTCCTCGATGAATATTGGCATGCTCATTTTGATGATAGTGATTTATCCGATCAATCACAGATTGGGGCATCTGCGAGCTGGCGCCGCTATCTAAATATACCAGAGGCATTTTATTGTTTTGGCTTTGAAGCACCGGAAAATCTCTCTTAATCCTCTCCACATCTAATTCCGAACCACTCTCTTGACTCATTGTTTTTTCCATATCTGACTAACCTTTTTTCATACTCGAGTTTGTTGCTTTATATAACTTTCGATGACACCTGCTAGGGACTTGATCGGCAAGTCATCTATAACCTCCTTAGCAAACGCATAATTTAATAAATTACGCGCCACACCATCGTCAAGCCCTCTTGTTTTCAAATAAAACAATTCATCATCATTCACCTGGCCCACGGTTGCGCCATGGGCACACTTGACATCATCAGCGAATATCTCCAATTCCGGTTTAGCATCTACAGAGGCTCGCGCACTCAGCAAGAGGTTTCGATTCTGTTGACTTGAATTAGTTTGTTGCGCATCTTGATGGACTTTGACCTTCCCGTTAAAAACAATTTTAGATCGCCCTCCGGCTATTGTCTTATGAACCTGGATAGACTGACCATGCGGCTTTGTATGCTCGATACACGAATGGGTGTCCACAATTCTTTTATCGTGCCCTAGAGCCAACCCTTTTATTTCAATATGTCCACCCTCCTCACGCTGACGAGTTACTAAGTTATGCCTTGATACTGCGCCTCCGACGCTGACTGACCAATTACGGTAGACAGCACCGTTGTCCACTCCAACATGAGTATGCGCAATATGGAATGCGCTATCATCATCGCGTTGAAGCTTGACATGTATCACTTCGGCTCCCGCAGATATTGAAAGCTCCGAAACGGCATTCGTCATATAACCAAATCCTCCCAGACCCAAATAATCTTCAAGAATACAAATTTTTGCTTGCTTCTCCGCTAGAAGCATTAACCTCGGATGATTAAACGTATGCTTGCCCGTACTGATATTCAGAATGTGAATGGTCTCCATATCAACGCCACGGTTGTCTGCATGAACAACCACAATATCTTTGAATAAAGCTGTGTTCATTTCACAAAAAGCACTAACGCCATCCCCACCGACATTGTTTAGTTGCCGCTCCAATCTCTCACGGAGACGCTCGTCTCCTAGAGCAGACTTCAGATCGGTAACCCGAATTTTTGTTTTCACCGCATTCGTGCGACTTAGCTCTGGGGAATAAACACCATCAACAAGAACAATAGCGCTTGAAGCTTCAGGTATTAAGAACGTTTTTACGACAGACGCGTCCACAGCCGCCCTGTCATCAGGAGAGCTCAATGTATTTTTATATAGCGAAGTTAAGTCAGTAAAACGCCACTCCTCTTCCTCACTGGTTGGCAAAGCCTGTTCTTTTAGCGCTACTCTGGCCTCTAACTGCCGCTGCCTAAGCCACTTCCCCTTCGGCGAATCGAGAGTTACACCCTCCCCTTCCAACAAACTTGCAGTAAACTCAACAGCACGATCGCTCATGACACGCTCGATTTGTTCTCGTCAAGGATCCACTCGTACCCTCTTGACTCTAGCTCGTGCGCAAGGGACTTGTCACCAGTTTTTATGATCCGGCCTCCGTCTACCACGTGAATAAAATCAGGCTCGATATAATTTAACAACCGTTGATAATGCGTCACTAATACAACCGCATCATTGTCTCCATGTAACGTATTGACGCCATTAGCCACCACCCTCAAAGCGTCAATGTCTAAACCCGAGTCAGTCTCGTCTAAGATCGCTAGCTTGGGCTCGAGAATCGCCATCTGGAGAATTTCATTACGTTTCTTTTCGCCACCGGAAAAACCCTCGTTCAAACTTCTTTCTAAAAACTCCGCGTCCATGTCCAGCAACTTGAGTTTGCTTTGAATATAGTCGTCAAATTCTAGCGGGTCCAACTCCTCTCCACCACGCGCTATTTGGACGGTGTTGTAGGCCAATCTCAGAAAAGCGCCATTGGTTACGCCGGGAACCTCAACGGGATACTGAAATCCCAAGAAGATGCCCAACTTCGCTCTCTCGTCCGGCTCCAGGTCCATCAGATTTTTACCCTGAAATTCTAATGTGCCTCCACCGACGGTGTAAGACGGGTGACCGGCTACAACCTTAGAAAACGTACTTTTACCTGACCCATTAGGGCCCATAATCGCATGTATCTCCCCTGCTTTGACTGTTATGTCGAAGCCATTTAAGATTTGAGTGTCATCAATGCTTGCGTTCAGCTCCTGAACACTCAATATTGTTTTTGCGTTGTTAATAATCATCCCACGCTTCCTTCCAGTTTTAGACCGAGTAGTTTTGTCGCCTCGACCGCAAACTCCATGGGCAAGTGCATAAATACATCTCTAACAAATCCATTAATAATCATTGACACTGCTTCTTCAGAATCGATACCGCGACTCAAAAAATAAAAGAGCTGCTCCTCACCAATCTTGGATGTACTGGCCTCATGCTCTACTGTTGCGCTTTTATTACCAACCTCGATGTACGGAAAAGTGTTAGCGCCGCACAAATCACCGATCAACATCGAATCACATTGTGAGTAATTCCTTGCTCCGTCAGCTTTTGGAGACACTTTTACCAAACCTCGGTAACTATTGTTTGATTTTCCTGCAGAAATTCCTTTGCTGATAATCCGGCTACGTGTGTTTTTACCGATATGAAACATTTTTGTCCCAGTATCGGCTTGTTGCATATTATTGGTCAGGGCCACTGAATAAAATTCGCCGATCGAATTGTCCCCAAGCAAGACACATGAGGGATATTTCCAAGTCACTGCCGATCCTGTTTCCACCTGAGTCCAAGATATTTTTGAGTTTTTACCTTTACATAAACCCCTTTTTGTTACGAAATTAAAGATTCCCCCAACTCCGTTTTCATCTCCGGCATACCAATTTTGAACCGTCGAGTACTTGATGTCTGCGTCATCAAGCGCCACAAGCTCGACCACAGCAGCATGCAACTGATTTGTATCAAATTGTGGTGCGGTACAACCCTCTAAATAACAAACTTGGCTGCCTTCCTCAGCGACGATCAAAGTTCTCTCGAACTGCCCTGAGTCTTGAGTGTTGATACGAAAATAAGTTGACAAATCCATAGGGCACTTCACCCCTTTCGGGATAAAACAAAAAGAGCCGTCGGTGAACACCGCGGAATTTAGCGCAGAATAAAAGTTATCCGTATAAGGCACTACACTCCCTAGATACTTTTTGATCAGTTCCGGGTGATCTTTAACTGCTTCCGAAAAAGAACAAAATATGATGCCCTCTTCGGCTAACTTTTCTTTAAAGGTAGTCGTTACAGAAACACTGTCAAACACTACGTCCACCGCAACCCCAGCTAGTGCCGCCCTCTCATTCATTGGTATTCCGAGTTTCTCGAACGTTTCCAATAATTCAGGATCGACCTCGTCCATGGATTTTTTAGTCGCTTTCGCCTTTGGTGCCGAGTAGTAAATGATGTCTTGAAAATCAATTTTTGGATACGTCACGTTCGGCCACTTTGGCTCTGTCATCGTTAACCAATGGCGGTAAGCCTTCAATCGGAATTCTAACAACCATTCCGGCTCATTTTTTTTACTGGATATTGTTCTAATAACATCTTCGTTCAGCCCGCGTCCAACCGAGTCTGTTTCTATATCCGTGTGAAACCCTGCTTTGTAGGGCTGGTTTACAATATTATCAATCGCTGTGCTCATTTTCTTTTACTCTCAGTTATTATCTTCAATCGTAAAACTCTCACCGCAACCACAAGTGGCCGCAGCTTTAGGATTCTCCACTTTGAACAGTTCATTCAGCCCTTTTCGCTCGAAATCTAGCGTCGATCCGTCTAAAAACAATAGATCAGACTTCTTCACGAACACTTTCACATCCCTAGACTCAAATATCTCGTCATCTGGTGAGGCCTCGAGCGCCCTCTCAAAAGTGTAACTAAGACCCGAGCATCCAACTGTCTTAACGCCAAAACGCATGCCGACGCCTCCGTCCTTCTCCAACGCTCGTTGGATATGTTGCGCCGCCTTTTGTGTAACTTGTATTGTCATAATTAATATTTTTAAACCGTAAGTGAGACTAAATTATTTAAGCGCAAAACAATCTTTTCGAGACTCGTGATGAACTCATCACATTCCTCCACGGTATTGTCCAGCCCTAAGCTGAGACGCACAGCACCGTACGCAAGTTCCTCTGAAATTCCCATTGCTTTGAGCGTAGGGCTAATTTCACTGCTATGACTCGAGCATGCTGAACCGCTTGCTAGAGCAAATCCGGCTTTATTCAATTCCATAACTAATGTTTCCCCTTGGATTCCCGGCAATGAAAAATAACAGGTGTTACTCAATCTCGGAGATTTTTGCCCGTGAATTACAGCCCCAATCATCGCTAATCGACGCTCTAATATTTCTCGCAGCTTACCTATACGACTTTGATACGTTTCTAACCTCCCGGACACTAACGTTGCCGCAACACCAAAACCTACGATGGAGGCTACATTTTCGGTTCCTGAACGCAAACCAAATTCATGGCCACCACCTTTGATAAAGGCATCGATAGGAAGTTTCTTGTCGACAATAAGGGCACCTACACCTTTGGGCCCATTGAGCTTATGTGCCGATACGCTCATAGCATGTACTCCTAAATCAGAGAAAGAAACCGGAATCTTCCCTATTGCTTGAATCGCATCTGTGTGAATCCAACCGCCAGCCCTTCTCACGTTGGCGGCAAGCTCCTTAACGGCTTGCAATACACCCGTTTCATTATTTGCCAACATCACAGACACCAAACAATTCCGTTCAAATGCGTTGGCTTTAATTTCCTCTACCATAATCGCGCCATCTTTCGTCACTGGCAAAATCTCCAATGACCAGCCTGACTTGCGAAGTGACCCTGCCGGACTCATCACACACGGATGCTCAATCGCGCTGATAAAGATTTTTCGAGGCGGGCCGTAGGACGCGAGTCCATTGATGAACATATTGTTCGATTCGGTTCCCCCAGAAGTGAATATCACTTGGGACGCCTGGACGTCCAAGAGTGATGCGACCTGCTCTCTGGCCACATTGACCGCTTCGCGTGATCTCGTACCAAAATCATGGCGACTAGACGCATTGCCAAACTCGCCCTTCAAAAACGGCATCATTGCGTTAAGCACAGGTTCTGCTATCTGCGTCGTGGAATTGTGATCAAAATAAACAGTCACCCGTTTACCCCAAAAGCCAACAGCAAAACCAAAGCTTGCACAAGGTTAAACATTAGCTCTCTTTTCGAACTTAATTTCTTGCATTCCGCTCATTTTAAACGCCCGTTTTTCTACCAAATCAGCAAGTTTAACGGTATCCATATATTCAAAAATGCGTTCATTCAAGCCTGTCCAAAGCTCGTGAGTTATGCACTCTTTATCATCTTTACAATTCTTAAGTCCACCGCATTGGGTGGCATCCACTGTCTCATCAACGGCCCTTATAATTTCACCAACAGTGATTGCCTTAACTGGTTTACCCATGAGGTAACCGCCACCTGGACCGCGAACGCTGGTCACAAGTGCACTACGCCTCAACTTTCCGAACAACTGCTCTAGGTAGGAAAGAGATATGTGTTGCCTATCGCTGATATCACTCAGTGCCACGGGATTTGAACCCGGTTGAAGGGCTATATCCATCATCGCCGTCACGGCAAAGCGGCCTTTTGTCGTCAACCTCATTTGTACCCCTCCCCAGGGCTATTAAAACTCATATTACGACTGGTGGAGGAGTTTAAAGTTCCCGACTAAATTAGTCAACTATTTAGCTGTTTAGGACGACGTCCGGAACACTCAAAGATCTTTATGAGGAGGCACATCGAGGCCGTTTTCCCTCAGCACTTTCAGAATAACTTTGATTGTTTCGCTATCTTGCTCAGAGCGCTCAAGCACCGAATTAAGAGCTTTAACAAAGGGGTCGTTGGAGTCTGAACTCATCGCATAAGCCGAGAAACCAGGCCTAGACTCGGTCATCTGACTCGCTTTTTCAGCAGGATCTGTAATTCTCGCTGGTATTCCTACGGCTGTAGCACCACTGGGAACATCCTTTACGACTACAGCATTCGACCCAACTCTAGCGTTCGAACCAATGGAAATCGGGCCTAAAACCTTCGCTCCAGCTCCTATAACCACTCCGTCACCCAAGGTGGGATGACGTTTGCCTTTATCCCAACTTGTACCGCCAAGAGTGACTCCATGGTAGAGAGTGCAGTCATCACCGATAATTGATGTTTCCCCGATCACAACACCCATACCGTGATCAATAAAAAAACGTCGTCCTATCTTAGCTCCAGGATGTATTTCAATTCCAGTTAACCAGCGCGATACAGAAGAGAGCCAACGTGCGAGCCAGCGCAGTCCACAATGCCATAGGAAATATCCAATACGGTGAAACAACATCGCATGGAATCCCGGGTAGCAGGTGACGACCTCCCAAGTATTGCGGGCAGCTGGGTCGCGGTCGAACACCACTCTGACTTCTTCACGTAGTCGGTCAAGCATCATCGTTCCTATGATTTTGTTTTGCACACGATTTTACAGCGCTTTTTTCTCAACCGCGCTAAGAAATCCTCTCAAAATATTCAATTCCTCTTTTTCCAACTCACTCCTAGCTATCAGACGGCGCAGACGCTGTACTACTCGACCTGGATTATTCACATTCAGAAACTCCAGATCAATCAATACTTTTTCAAAATGCTCGATAAGACGTTCAATTTCATCGTGAGTTGCGTGCACTAAAACCTTTTCGTTTTGAATAGAGCCCGAGTAGTCACCAACAATCACCTTAAGTTCGTAAGCAAAAACCTGGACTGCTTGAGCTAAGTTCAATGACGAGTAATCCGGATTACACGGAATGGTAGAGACAATATTACATTTCGTAGCATCCTCAATGGAAAGGCCTGTTCGCTCTGGACCAAAAACGATCGCTACGTCCCCCTCGATTGTTTTTTTAGTAAAGGATGCAGCAACCTCTCTGGGGGACCATATTTGATGACTTAAATCGCGGTGTCGAGCCGTCGCTGCTACTGAAAATACAGTTCCATTTAGGGCTTCCTCCAAAGAGTGACAGACTCTGGCATTGTCCAGAACATCGCTCGCACCGACGGAAAGCGCCTTGGCATCATTGTGGGGAAAAGCTTTAGGTTCGACTAAATATAAACGTTGCAATCCCATCGTTTTCATTGCTCTAGCAGCCGAGCCGATATTTCCGGGATGGCTCGGGGCAACAAGAATTATTCTTACTCTGTTAAACATATCGCACAGTTTACTATTACTAGAAAATCAAATTAATCGCACCATTTTATATTTTTCCGTATGACGTACAACACGACTTTAATTTAGAATAACGACTTCGTTCTTTAAACATACTTGAGAGATCACTATGAATCCAATGTTAGGCTTCGCGGTTAAAGCTGCACGGCGCGCTGGAGATATTATCAACCGTGCTGCCGAGAACATCGAGCAGTTAACAGTCCAGCACAAAACCAAAAATGACCTAGTTAGCGAAGTAGATCGAGCTGCAGAGGCCGAAATCATAAATTCCCTCAAAAATGTTTATCCAGAACACGCATTTTTAGCGGAAGAGTCGGGTCGTACTGGGAGCTCCGACTTTGAATGGATAATCGACCCACTCGATGGTACAACCAATTTTTTGCATGGATTTCCCGTATACGGAGTCTCTATTGCTTTGGCTTACAAAAAACAGTTGCAGGTAGCTGTTGTATTCGATCCTTGTAGAAACGATCTTTATACAGCATCAAGAGGAGCTGGCGCGTACCTAAACGAAAAACGAATCCGTGTTTCCAAGAGAGACAAATTGATTGATTGCTTAATAGGAACGGGATTTCCATTTAAGGCGAATTCGGACATTGAAACATACACAGAAATGTTCAAAACGATCGCATTAAATACTGCAGGTATTCGACGGCCAGGCGCAGCAGCATTAGATTTGGCAAACGTTGCCGCCGGAAGATTAGATGGTTTCTGGGAAATAGGTTTATCGCCTTGGGACATGGCAGCAGGCGCCTTACTAATTAAAGAGGCTGGGGGCTTAGTGGGTGACCTTGAAGGTGAAGACCAATACCTAGAAACCGGGAAAATTATTGCAGGAAACCCAAAAATTTTTGCGCAAATGTTATCTGCACTGAGGCCTCATTCGAAAAAATTAACATAACCCAGAGGTACAAAAAATTCACGTTTATGGCAGGATGGGCGTCATAGTCCGTTAATCGATTTAAGATTTTTGAACAAAGCGAGACAGAGACCCCCTGACCAATGACGAATATTCCCGCACAAGCTAAGTCTCAGAATAACTCCTCAAAAAACCTTAAAGTCTCACCACACACCCCTATGATGCGTCAATATCTCCGCATCAAGGCTGATCATCCGGATAAATTTTTGTTCTACCGAATGGGTGATTTCTATGAGCTATTTTTCGACGACGCGGAGCGTGCTGCCAGAATACTCGGAATCACACTGACCTCTCGCGGCACGTCGGCCGGCCAACCAATAAAAATGGCTGGCGTTCCTCATCACGCCGCAGAACAATATCTGGCAAAGTTAGTTAAATCAGGCGAATCAATTGCCATTTGCGAACAAACGGGAGACCCTACGACCGCTAAAGGACCTGTCGAAAGAAAGGTTGTTAGGGTAGTGACTCCGGGTACGCTATCAGACGCAGCTTTGATGTCTGAAAAGCACGAAAATTATGTATTAAGCTTCTATCAAAGAGAGAAGACTTGGGGATTGGCTTGGCTTTCGATCTCAGCTGGAAAATTACGCGTTAAAGAAAGCGCCTCGCTCTCAATAATTGATGAAATTGCACGACTACAACCATCTGAAATTATTGCTCCGGATGGGGCAGTCTTTGTTGGCATCGATCAAATAAAAACCAGAATTCAACGATTACCAATTTGGCATTTTGACGAAGACGTCACCCGAAAGGCGTTGTGCGCGCACCTTAACGTAAAAGATTTACGCGGT
>ERZ1047472.1283-NODE-1283-length-19881-cov-5.438616_pt1 | contig 19881 bp, 17 predicted proteins | sample MGYA00383095_ERZ1047472 | MGnify/ENA primary metagenome ERZ1047472 (study PRJEB29581, sample SAMEA5548365) | metagenome | biome: marine; feature: coastal; material: water | depth 1 m | study: Short-term variability in the microbial, nano- and picoplankton... | reverse complement strand
CCATTAAGCTCAGGCCACTAAGTAGAGAGAAAAGCAGCTCTGAGGCGGTTCCTCCAAGATCCCAAGGGTGGGTTTCGCGGCAGACTGGTCATCGTTAATTGACAGGGTGCCAGCAGCTACCTAATATGCGCGCTTCGTTGGGGCCATAGCTCAGTTGGTAGAGCGCTTGAATGGCATTCAAGAGGTCGGGAGTTCGACTCTCCCTGGCTCCACCACCTCCTCGAAGTCCTACCAAGTCCTAGACACCGGCTAATCTCTCCACAAAAACTCGCCTTCGGCATTACCCAGTTGAGCAATAGTGGTCGCAGTTCTATATTCGAAGAACTATGACTGTTCGACCTATGCTTGTGTTGATTTTGATGGCGCTGATCAGCGGATGTGCCGCTGTGGACGTGACACAGCAAGCGCGCTACGCACCTCAGTTACTTGATGGCACTGCTGTCTTTGGTCATCCGGTAGCTCCGGCCCCAGAGCAAGACCCGTTGTTTGTGAGCCTGAAAATGCGAGAGTTCGTCGCTCAAGACGTGGGCGGCGCTTCGTTCCCTCATGTACGTTTTCGCCGGCTGATGCATAAATTGGAGCAGCAAGGTTTCTTTGCGAATCCATACGATCAATCCGCCACGTTTTCTGCGGCTCAGACCTTCGACCAAAAAAAAGGTAATTGCATAGCCTATACGAACCTTTTTATTGCTCTGGCGCGAGAAGCAAACCTCAACGCCCGCTATCAAAAAGTCCACGTTCCCCCAGAGTGGGAGCTTAGTTCTGGCCTGCTGCTCCGGGTCAATCACATCAATGTGCATGTGAGTGGGGTTCGACTGCCCAGCGCAGGAAGCGATGAGCTCAGCGTGGACTTTAATTCGGTTCGTCCGGCCCAAGACTCGCGAAAGGAAATTATCAGCGATGCTCACGCGGCATCGATGTTCTATGCGAATTTGAGTATCGAACACATGCGCGAAGCCGATTACGAGCAGGCTTTCGCTTACTTAAAGCGGGCGGCGCTGACCGCTAAAGACAATCCAGATGTGTGGACAAATCTCGGTGCGCTTTACTCAATCTTGGATCATGACGCTTATGCGGAACAAGCCTATCGAGTTGCCCGTGGCATCGATAGCCAAGACCAGGCTGCCATTTCTGGCTTGGCGAAAGTGCTTCTTAGACAGGGGCGGGTAGAGGAGGCGGAGGCATTTGCAGCGATGGTGCTTCGCTATCAACGGGCTAATCCCTATTACCACTATGCACGAGCAGAACAGGCGTTTAACCAAGGAGCCTTTGATCAGGCCCTAGAGGCCATCAATCAGGCCATTAAACTTAAGCGCCGTAATCCCCAGTTTTATGCTCTGAGGGCCGCAACAGCCCAGCAATTGGGGGACCAACGCCTGTTTGCCAAGAGCCTGCGTTTGCAGCACCGGTTTAGCAAAAAAGAGTCTTAGAGCCTGATTTTAATTAGATCCTAATGTGACTTGCCGGGTCCAAGGGCCACAAATAGGCGCCCATCCAACCAACATCTCTTTCGCTGACAGAAAAGTGCGAATAAGTTCAAATTTCATTTGCAAATGAGAATCAATCTCATTAATGTTCGCGCCTCAACAAGGAGAACCAAATGAAAAAACGGATGTTAGGCATGGCATCTTGCTTGGCGGTGAGTGCAGCGGCCGCAATCGCAGACGATGCGGGGAATCGATCCTATGGGCAAATGGATGAAGTCTTAGTTCTTGGCGAAGTGTTGTTTCAAGATCAAATTACTTCCCTTAAAACACCGACTCCAATCATTAATGTGCCCCAGAGCGTCTTTGTAATCGGCAGTGAAGAGATTCAACGACGCGGGTTTTCGAGTATTGGCGATATTGTGAATCATGTACCGGGTCTGAATACGTCTCAGGGCGAAGGGCACCGGGATTCCGTGGTTTTTCGAGGCGTCCGTTCAACGGCAGACTTTTTCATTGATGGCGTTCGAGACGACGTCCAATACTACCGCCCGCTCTACAATTTGGAGCAGGTAGAAGTTCTAAAGGGTCCAAATGCACTGCTGTTTGGCCGTGGTGGAACGGGTGGGGTCCTCAACAGAGTGACTAAAAAGGGTCTGTTGGGCGAGAACTTCACCGACGTTGCTATTGCTGCGGACACCTTTGGCGGGGTGTCTTTTCAGGTTGATCGAAATATGGACACTGGCTCCGATTCGGCTGTAAGGATTAACGCCTACTATGAAAGCCTAGAAAACCACCGAGACTTCTTCGATGGTGATCAGCTTGGGGTGAATCCGACCGCCAAGATCAGGTTTTCCGACGCAACCACCTTAGATCTTTACTACGAATACATTGACCACCAGCGATTTATCGATCGTGGCATTCCTACCGGCACCAATGGGTTCCCTATTAGAGCCCTGAAAGATACGGTCTTTGGAGACCCGGAACTTAACACCACTGAATTGGAGGCCCATGTTCTCAAAGCAATGGTGCAACATCGTTTTTCAGAGACGATGAAAGCCAACTTTAGCGTCTTTTACGGGGACTACGATAAGCTCTATCAAAACTTCTACGCGGCCAAATACGACCAAGCCGCAACGCCGAATCAGGTAACTCTCGATGGCTATGTGGATACGACTCAACGAGAAAACCTGCAGCTGTCTGGCAACATTGTCAGCGAGCTGCAGCTAGGTGATACCGTTCACACAGTGCTGGCTGGCTTTGAGGTCATGGATACCTCTTCAAACCAAGACCGCTTTAATACGTATTTCGATACGTCTTTGAGTGACAAGGAGTCCTTCTCCCTCACCGCAGGCACGCCTTTGGCGCTATCAGGTGGTGTGGGTGTGAATGCAGCGGGTCTGCCAACTCGAAACGACTTCACTTCGAAGTTGAATGACGACACCCATGTTGATATCGATGTCGTATCGCTTTTTGTGCAGGACGAGATCCAGCTAACCGAGAACTTCATTGCCGTTATCGGCGCCCGCTATGACGAATTTGACATCAGTGTTAACAACATCAAAGCCGGCGAGGTCAGAAGCCGAAAAGACGACGAGATTTCTCCTCGGGCGGGTTTGATCTACAAACCCCAAGACAACGTATCTATTTACGTCAGCTACAGCGAGTCCTTTCTTCCACGAAGTGGTGAACAATTCGCGAATATAAATGGCAATAACGACAAGCTAGATCCAAATACCTTCGAAAGCCTAGAGCTTGGGCTAAAGTGGAATTTGAGTGATCGGTTATCGCTTTCTGCAGCGGTGTTCGAGACAGACAAGAGCTCCCCGGAAGTGGACGATAGCGATGCGTCGAAGCTGGTTGTCGTCGACTCATCCATTGATGGTTTTGAAATCCAATTACAGGGTCAACTCAATGATAACTGGAGCCTGACAGCCTCCTACGGGTACCTGGATGGCGAGCAAGTCGATCAGACCGGACCCACCGGATTGCGCCCCAGAGAACTGCCTGAGAACACATTCTCGGTATGGAGCGCCTTTCAGGCCACCCCTCAGCTCGGCCTCGGTTTAGGTGCCTCATACCAAGACGACAGCTTTATCAACAACTCAAATTCCGCAAGGTTGCCAAGCTACACACGAGTCGACGCAGCGGTTTATTACGATGTTTCGGATGACCTCCGGGTGCAGTTCAACATCGACAATGTTGCTGATGAGGTCTACTACCCGAACGCGCACAGTACCCATCAGGCTAGTGTTGGTGAAGAAATCAATGCTCGACTGAGCGTTCAGTGGAGGCTCTGAGCGGCAAAGCCTCTACCGGCTAAAGATTTCACCGGTTAAGGATTCGTTCCCGTGGTAGTGGGTAGCCTCGCCACCACGGGAACGTAAATTCACGAGCGTTATGCAGCCGAAAGGCCTCGATTCCAATTCTCCTATTACCTCGGCATAGTGTTCAAAATGTTGAGGAAGCCCATGTCGACTAAACACCTACTAGACCCGTCTTTGCTGCCCTTGCTGGACTTTGCACCGCCATTTCAATTTAGCCTCGAGAACCTTCAGCGCTTTCGTGACCGAGGCCTCGCGGCTGCGGTACTCGGGGACGCCAAGGCCCAGGGTGTAAAAAGAGAGGCCATTACCATCCCTGGCCCTGATTGCGATATACCTTGTCTACTTTACTCACCGCTCGATGCCAGCACTTCGTCGGCTTACCTACACATTCACGGCGGCGGCTACGTCGCCGGTAGCATCGAAGGGTCTGACGCCATGAACACCCGGATCGCTGCTCAGCTGGGAGTGGTGGTTCTCACAGTGGGGTATCGGTTAGCGCCGGAGCATCCGGTGCCAGCACCCCTAGACGACTGCTACGCGGCTCTGGGTTGGCTGCACCAGCAGGCTGATGCGCTTGGTATCGACAGGCAGCTTATCGCCATTGGCGGTGAAAGCGCTGGAGGCGGGCTAGCGGCAGCCTTAGCAATTCACGCGCGAGATCTAGGGGAGTTCGCGATTTGCCATCAGCACCTAACCTATCCGATGCTCGATGATCAAACGGGCACTGACGCCGCCCCCGGGGATCCCTTGGTTGGCGAGTTTGTTTGGAACCGGCATTGTAACGGGTTCGGGTGGTCCTGCTATCTGGGCGACATGCCGGCTCAAGCGCCGTTTGTGCCGGCGAGGGTGGAAAGTGTTAAGGGGTTGCCGCCGACTTGGATGTTTACCGTGGGTTTGGACTTGTTCCGAGACGAGAACATAGACTACGCCCAGCGGTTGATGGCTGCAGGCATTGCAACCGAACTAGTGGTCTTGCCGGGGGCCTGTCACGCGTTCCAGTGGGTGCCAGACAGTCCACTGACCCAGCGCTACATCCACAGTCATTTAGAGGCCCTAGGTAAGGCCCTAAACTGACGGAAAGTTGGCAACGGATTGGGGTGAAGTGTTGGCCGAATCCATAGACCGATATCTTGGACCAAAACCTTGGATCAAGTTCCCTAAAGAAGCCTTGGCTAGGCCCGGGTCACAAACTCCGTTGAGCCTTACCGACACGAAGAAACGAATTGTGCTTGAACGTTCTTCTTAGGCTTGGTGAGTGAGCAAACGCGCTGCCCGATGCGGTGGCCGGTTGGTCAACCCTGGGCCAGATAATTGACCTGCTGGGAGAGCCAGTCTTCTAGCACGGCATTAAGCTGGGTCGGCTTTTCTTGGGCCATCCAGTGGCCACTGTCGATGCGCCGCTCGGTCAGGTTTGGACACCGCTGGCGCATGGGTTCGGCAAAGGCTGTGGTGGTGGTGTCGCAAACATAGTCATAGGTTGCGTGGACAAAGAGAACCGGCATGGACAGTTCCTGACCGGCCTTGGAGTCAAGGTAGGCCTGATTGTCTTTGCCGTTCACGTACCACGAGTTGGGCCCAAAGAAACCGTTTTCGATCAGGTGTTTGGCATAAGTCGCGATATCGTCGTCAGTGACCACGTCCGGATCCAACGGCATGTCTGGAACGCCGCCCAAGGGTGCGAACCACCCATTGTTTTTGCGGGTGGATGCAGTGCCTGCAGGTTGGCCGCGCCCACTGGGGTCTCCTTTGCGAAATAACAACTTAACCACGCGCTCTGGGTCCTGCTCCATTTCTGCTTGAGCGCTGGCGAAGTTCTCGTAATAAAACAACTGATAATCCCATTGGCCCACAGGGTATTCGTCCGCGGGATAAAGGGTGCGATCAATGCTGTGTTCCATATGTTCTGGATTGCCTACAAACCCAAAAGGTACGCATAGGCTTGCCACAGCGGCCACCCGATCGGGGTGATGTAGGGCCATATTCCACGCCACAGGAGAGCCCCAATCGTGTCCAATCCAGACGGCCTCTTGGGCTTCCAGCGCGTCGATCAGTTCTACCATGTCTTTCACGATTTCCCTCTGGGCATAGGCGTCATGGGTGTTGTAGACAGTGGAACCTCCATAGCCGCGCATATCTGGGGCGATGGCTCGATAACCCAGCCGCCCCAAGTGGAGCAGTTGATGCCGCCAACTGATGGATAGTTCGGGCCAACCGTGGGTCATGATTACTAGGGGGCCATCCTCAGGGCCGCAGGCGCGATAAAAGGTGCTGTGGCGAGGTGTAGTGACCCTGTGCTCGGTAATTTCCATGATGGTGACCTAATAGTGTGAAGCTCTGTCTGCACGTTAACCCAGTGTCGCGGTAAGAGGAAACTAGGCGGCAGCCCTGAGCCAGTCGCATTTTCTTAGCGACCACCAGTCGAAGGCGCCGAGTTTGGGGCATTTGACCCGGTGCAAAGAATGCTAGTCTGTTGATCCGGCCGGAGGCGCGCCGTTGCCAACAATATCCCTAGGAGTATCAGCCCATGCAAACCCCCGATCACTGGTTGGAAGAAGACAATGCCTTAAACAGAGAATTCCAGTTTGCCGACTTCTCTGAGGCGTTTGCCTTTATGACTCGTGTCGCCATGCTGGCAGAGACTGCCAACCATCATCCGGAGTGGTTCAACGTATACCGCACCGTAAAGATTCGGCTGACCAGCCACGATGCCGGCAACCGGGTGACGGACAAAGACATCGGCTTAGCGTTGCAAATTAACGAGCTGATAACGTGATTTGCATCCAAGAACTGAGCTCTAAGCCTGTTGGTTTGTCGGTAAATCAGGGTAATATCCTGCCTCAGGGAAGAGCACAGCCAGGCCAGCGGCCGGCAAGTCTGTATTGCGAATAGTGGCCTATTTGGCAACGGGAGCTAACGAGTAGGCGCTCCAAGCCCATAAACTAAAAAATCAAAGATAAATTTGCGGGATAGACGCGAAGCAATCGCCAAACAACCGTACACAACAAGGAGCACTCGAATGCCGAAGATTACGTTTATTGAACACAATGGTACCCAGCACACTGTGGACGCCGAAGTTGGCCAGTCGGTCATGCAGGCAGCGATGGATAATTTGGTGCCAGGCATTGATGCAGACTGCGGCGGTGAGTGTTCCTGTGCAACGTGTCATGTCATGGTAAACAGTGACTGGTTGGCCGAGGTTGGCGCGCCAAACGATGCGGAAGACTCCATGTTGGACTTAAACCCTGAGCGCGAGCAAAGCTCACGTCTTTCTTGCCAGATGACCGTCAGCGACGAGCTCGACGGACTTATCGTCGACTTACCGGAGTTCCAGTTCTAATGAGTGAAGCCCCAACAATTAACATGGCGGAGTTCGATCCCAAGGATTTGGCTCTAGAAGATATCGACATAGCCCAACGCAGCCTGTGGATCGAAGACAAAAAGATGGCCTTCTTTGAGCGGCTTCGGGACGAAGCGCCGGTTCATTTCTGCAAAGATTCCGAGTTCGGTCCGTACTGGTCCGTCACACGTTACAAAGACATCATGGAAGTCGACGGCAACTGGCAAGATTTTTCTTCTGAACCCGCTATTACTATTGTTGAACCGGAAGAAGATTTCCCGCTGCCCATGTTCATCGCCATGGACCCACCGGTGCATGATGACCAGCGTAAAACCGTTCAAGGCTCGGTTGCGCCGGCAAATCTTAAGCTTATGGAAGAGACCATTCGGGCCCGAACCCAGAAAGTTCTGGATGATCTGCCCGTGGGCGAGCAATTCGATTGGGTTGATCGAGTATCTATCGAACTGACAACCCAGATGTTGGCCACCTTGTTTGATTTTCCTTTTGAGGACCGGCGCAAACTGACCCGTTGGTCCGATGTGGCTACCGGCGACGAAGAATCCGGCATTGTGGAAAGTGAAGAAGCACGGCAGGCAGAGCTATACGAATGTTTGGAGTATTTCACCAATTTGTGGAATGAAAGAGCGGAGCGCGGCGAGAGCAACGACTTAGTGTCTATGTTGGCTCACGGTGAAGCTACCAAGGACATGTCTCCCCAAGAGTACTTGGGCAATCTCATTCTTCTTATTGTGGGCGGCAACGATACAACCCGAAACTCCATGACTGGTGGGGTTTGGGCGTTAAATCAAAACCCAGGCGAGTACGCGAAGCTGCGAAACAATCCCGGCGTGATCCCTAACATGGTCTCTGAGATTATCCGCTGGCAGACGCCGCTGGCGCATATGCGCCGCATCGCGAACAAAGACTATGAGCTGGGTGGTCAAACCATCAAGGCCGGCGATAAGGTCATTATGTGGTATCTGTCTGGCAATCGTGACGAGCGTTCAATCGAGAATCCGAATGAGTTCATTATCGATCGTCCAAAAGCGCGCCAGCACCTGTCATTTGGCTTTGGCGTGCACCGCTGTATGGGTAACCGCCTGGCGGAAATGCAGCTGCGCGTATTGTGGGAAGAAGTACAAAAACGCTTCCACATGGTAGAAGTGATCGGCGAGCCCGAGCGAGTGCCATCGAACTTTGTGCATGGATACACCGAAATGCAGGTGGTCCTGCATCCCCACTAGTTAAGTGGCAAAACCCAGAAAGCCAGCGTCATGCTGGCTTTTTTGTGTCTAATATTTACGACATTTGAAAAGAGAGGAGAAGCATATGCCAGATTTTATTCGCGGTGACATTCGGCTGGCTTACGAGATTCACGGTAGTGGCCAACCAGTGCTACTGATCGCTCCGGGTGGATTGCGCTCTGAGCGTGGCATGTGGCGGAACAGCCCCCTAGATCCAGTGGCGCTGTTGAGTCCACATTTCCAGGTTGTCGCCATGGATCAGCGAAACGCCGGTGCATCTAGCGGTCCCATAGAAGCAGATCACACTTGGGATACCTATACTGAAGACCAATTGGCCCTAATGTCGCACCTAGGCCATGAGAAATTCGCCGTCGTTGGTATGTGCATCGGTGGTCCATATATCTTGAATCTGTTGAAGATCGCACCTGAGCGGGTAACAGCCAGCGTGGTGATGCAAACCATTGGTCGCGACAACAACTACCAAGAGTTTCTCGACATGTTCAACGGTTGGTCCGAATCCCTACAGGCATTGGATCCCCAACGTTTTTCGGGGCATCTGCTGGAACCCATGCGCGCTCGCATGCTGGAAAATGACCTGACGTTTATGTGCATGACTGAGGTCGATGTGCATGCGATGTCTGGCCCAATGCTGATCTTGGATGGCAACGATACCTATCACCCGGCTTCTTCCTCAGAGCGACTGGCGGCGCTACAGCCTCAGGCCCAGCGCATTGACCGCTGGAAGCAAGAACCCGACCTGCAGTTGGCCACGGAAGTTTTTCAAACCTTTTTGCAGCAGCATTCGGCAGTAGCGAGCTAGACCATCTAGTGCCATTGGGTCGGGAAGCCCGCCACAACCGTCTTAACAGGGGTGCTCCGATAGGGCTGCTGGTATATGGTAGCCAACCCTGTGGCACCAGTTGTAGGTAACACGGTTAAGACGTTTTTTTTATAAGGAGAGCCCATGTCTTTAGTAGCGGTGATGGAAACCAATCAAGGAACGATTCGCTTGGATCTGTATCCGGAACAAACGCCAATGACGGTGGCAAATTTTGTCAATTTGGCTCAGCGCGGCTTCTACGACGGTATTTCCTTTCATCGGGTTATTAACGATTTCATGATTCAGGGCGGATGCCCTCAAGGCACCGGAACCGGTGGGCCAGGCTATCGCTTTGCCGATGAATTCGTACCCAGCCTGCGACATGATGCCCCTGGCAAATTCTCCATGGCCAACGCGGGTCCAGGCACTAATGGTTCACAATTTTTTATCACTCACGTTGCGACGCCTTGGTTAGACGACGCCCACACCATTTTTGGTGCTGTGCAAAGCGATGCGGATCAAGAGATCGTCAATGCCATTGGTCAGGGGGATAACATCGTGAGCGTCACCATCGAGGGAGACACCGCTGATCTACTGGCCAGTGTCGAACAGGTTGCTGGCTGGAACGCGGTACTGGACGGCTAATCGGTTCAATCCAGAGACGTTTAGCGCACGTTCGGTGTAAAGAAAAGGGGAGAGGGGAGAATCCATGAGTGAAGAACTGCTATTTGGCGACTTGAAAGTCATCGACATGAGCAGCTGGATTGCGGCACCGGTGGCCGCCACCATGCTTGCCGATTTTGGTGCCCAAGTGATCAAGGTAGAGCCGCCGGAAGCCGGTGACGGCTATCGCAACTTTGCCTTGATGCCGTCGTCGCCTACCAGCGATGTCAACTACACCTGGGAGATGGACAATCGCAACAAGCGCTCTATCGCCCTGAACTTGAAAACCGACCAAGGCCGGAAAGTGCTGCAGCAGATGGTGGCGGAGAGTGATGTATACATCACCAATACGCCTCAAGCCATGCGCAGACAATGGGGTCTGACCTACGAGGATCTGGCACAAATTAATCCGAATTTGATTTATGCCTCACTGACAGCCTACGGCGAAGACGGTCCAGAACGAGATCGTGAGGGGTTTGACCTAGTGGCCTATTGGGGCCGGTCTGGGCTTATGGACCTCGTGCGCGCGCCCGGAGCCGATCCGGCACCGGCGATCCCGGGGATGGGTGACCATCCCACTGCCGTTAGCCTCTATGCATCCATTGTGACGGCGCTGTTGTCGCGCCAGCGAACGGGGAAAGGCAGTCATGTCCATACCTCCCTGCTGGCAAATGGTATGTGGTCAGCTTCCTGCATTGCCCAAGGAGTATTTGCCGAGGCGGACTTTACCCTGTACCACCATCTGGCAGCGCGTTTGTTTACCCGGTTAATGTACGAGGCTGCCGACGGACGTTGGTTGCAATTCAGCATGGTGCGAACCGATGAAGAAGTGGACATGTTATTCACCCTGATCGGGCGGCCAGAGTTACTTTTGGACCCGCGGTTTATCGACGCCGAAAACCGCGTTATGAACGGCGATGTGCTGGTGCAAGCCATGCGCGAGGCTCTGATAACCCAACCCTCGGACTACTGGATGACTGCTTTGACCGAGGTTGGGGTACCTGTGGCCTTGGTAGGTACAGTGTCTGAACTCACCAAGGATCCCCAGGTCCTAGCAAACCCGATGACTCTAACGCCGACCCCGGAAGTCGGTATGCCTGGAGTAATCAAACACCCGCTTAACATAGATGGCCTTGCCAGCTGCCCTCCAGGGCCAGCACCGGAGCTTGGAGAGCACAGTAAGGAGATTCTTGCTGAGCTTGGTTACTCCGCCGAGGACATCGCCAGTATGGAAAGTCAGGGCGTTATTTAGTTGGGTCAGCTGCGAATGAAGGTGATGTGACGACGATGCAATCCATGTCTCCTGCGGTTCGCGATCTGGTGTTAGTTGGTGGCGGTCACAGTCATGTACAGGTGCTAAAGCACTTCGCTATGAATCCTATTCCCGGAGTGCGCCTGACGCTGATTTCGGATCAGGATGTGGCCCCGTACTCGGGCATGGTGCCCGGGTATATCGCCGGACACTACACCAACCAAGACATTCAAATTCCGCTAGAGCCCCTTTGCCGATTTGCCAAGGCACGGTTCATTTGTGCCCAAGTCTCTGGCTTAGATTGTGATAAACAACAGGTCTTGCTTCAGGGCCGGCCGGCTATGTCCTATGATCTTCTGTCCTTGAACTGTGGCGCGAAGCCAGACCTCAAAGGAATGCCTGGAACGCCGGTGAAACCAATTCACGCGTTTATCAAGCAATGGCCGGCATTACGCGAGCGTATTGTTCGGGAAGATTCCGGCGAGGATCTCGGCATCGTTGGTGCCGGCGCTGGGGGGGTAGAAATCGCCATGGCATGTCGGGCGGCTTTGCCGGTCAGTACGTCCATTACATTGATTGGACCAATGCTCTTACCCGGTCTTAGCAGAAGGGCTGCCGATCTTGTGCGCCAAGAACTAGATCAGCAGAACATTACTTATCTGCCAAATCGAGTCCAGACGGCGTCCGCGGTCGCTGCTCAAGAACCGGCCGTGAACCCAACACCGGATTCAGACCAAACCGGTTCTCAACCACTCTTAGTCCACTTGGACAATGGCTCTTCAACTCAAGTGGATCACTTGCTTTGGGTCACAGATGTCAGGGCGCCAAGCTGGATCCGTGAATCTGGTTTGGATTGTGATGACCGAGGATTTTTGCGGGTGGATGCTAACCTTCGAAGTTTGAACGATCAGCGTATTTTTGCCGCAGGCGATGTGGCCCACCTGCACAACGGACAGCGCCCCAAGGCTGGGGTTTATGCGGTTAGAGCGGCGCCTACTTTGGCCCGCAATTTGGCGCTGGCGATCCAAGGACTGGCCCTGACATCTCTGAGTACGCGGTTTCGTCCCCAGACATCGTTCCTCACGTTGATCGGTACAGGCACACCGGAACAACCCAGCGCTATCGCCACCAAGGGTCCTTTTGCGCTCCGTGGAAAGGTTTGCTGGCACCTCAAAGACTGGATTGATCGGCGCTTCATGGCCCGGTTCACTCAGCTGCCGCAAATGGACAGTCCACAAGTGACGTTGCCTGAGGGATTAGCTGCTGACTTACCCGAGGACGATATGCGCTGTGGGGGTTGTGGTGCCAAGCTGGCAGCAGATCCGCTGCGTCGCGTGCTGGCGCGGCTACCCGAGCAAAAGGCGGATCACGTAACCCTAGGCATGGGTGACGATGCTGCTCTTGTCATGCACAACGGAGGCAGTACCGTGATGAGCGTGGATGGCTTTCGCTCCATGGTGGACGATCCCTATCGCTTTGGTCGTATCTGTGCCCACCACAGCCTGAATGATCTTTTTGCCATGGGGGCGAAACCCGCATCGGCCTTAGCCTTGGTAACGGTCCCCCTGATGTCTGAGCGTTTGATGGAGGAGGAGCTTTACCAGCTTCTGCGTGGCGCCGTGGATGTGCTTAATGGAGCCAATACGCCCCTAGTAGGCGGCCACTCAGCCGAGGGTGCGGAGCTGACTATGGCCCTCACGGTGACGGGTACGCCCGCACCGCTAACGCTGACCAAGGGTGGAGGGGCTGTCGGAGATAAGCTGGTTCTGACCAAGCCCATCGGCACGGGAGTTATTTTGGCCGGTTCCATGCGCGGGCTGCACGAATCTGGTGCGGTTAGTGCCTGCATGGAAAGTATGGATACCAGTAACCAGCAGGCCACGACGCTGCTTCAGACCCATGGAGTCAAGGCTCTCACCGATGTCACCGGCTTTGGCCTCGTTGGTCATTTGGGTGAAATGCTCCGAGCTAGCGGCTGTGGTGTGAACCTAACCCTGGACGCTGTGCCTGTGCTACCCGGAGCCTTGACCTTGGCTGCTAGGGGCGTACGAAGCTCCATCGCCCAAGCCAACGCTCGAGCCATAGCTGACTATCAGGTGGCGCCTAACGTAGACGTTACTCGTCTGGCCTTATTGTCTGACCCTCAGACGTCTGGCGGTCTTTTAGCTTGTGTCGCCGCGGATAAAGTCGATGACTGCATCCATGCACTGGCAGAGGCAGGGATAGATGGCGCGGTGATCGGCGAGGTCAGGGAGGCCAGCCACTGGCACATCGTTTAGTAAGCAGACGCAGGCCTGCGGCGTCTGGCGCGGCTGGCCCTTAAAAATAGGCGGCGATGGCGGGGCGAAACCGATCCATATCCACCAAAAACGAGTCATGACCCTGAATACTGTCGAGGGCGCTAAAAACCACTTCCGGAATTTTCTCCTGCAGTGCTTCCGCCAGCTCTTGCTGCTGGGATAGAGGGAACAACGCATCGGTTGCTACGCCAATGACCATGGCTGATTCCAGGCGCAGGTCATTGAAGCTTGCGGACAAGCTGCCGCCATGGTCTAGGCCATCAAACAGATCCATGGCCCGTGAAAGATACAGATAGCAATTGGCGTCGAAGGCGCCAATGAAACGATCGGCATGGGTTTGTAGGTAGGATTCCACCTCAAAATCGATGCCGAAAGGTGTGTCAGCTTCGGTGAAGTCCGGTGCTCGCTCTCGACCAAAGCGCTCTGCCCATTCCTCCCCTGAGCGATAGCTGATCATGCCGAGCTTGCGGGCAAGACGCATGCCCATTTCCGGTCCATGGCCCGCGGGGTCGTAGTTTCCTTCTAGCCACAAAGGGTCTCGGCGGATGATTTCGCGCTGCAGTGAGCGCAGAGCAATGGCATGGGGCAAAGCTCTTGCGGCGGAGGAAATGGACAGCAGTCGACGACAGCGATTGGCGTGGTTCAAGGCAAAAGATAGAGCGGTCATGCCGCCCATGGAAGGTCCGATCACCGTATGCAACTGATCGATGTCCAGGTGGTCAAGGATATGAGTAGCGATGTTAGCGATATCTTCTACGGTAAGAACCGGAAAGCTGAGTCGATAAGGCGCGCCGGTCGTGGGATTGACACTCGCAGGACCGGTACTGCCAAAGCAGCTGCCCAAAGAATTGACGCAGATGATGAAGTAGCGGTCGCTGTCCAAGGGCTTGGCCGGGCCGATCATATCTTCCCACCAGCCTGCCGATGGGTCCTCGGGTGATGACGCTGCGTGGGCGGAAGGAGAAAGGCCTGTGAAAATCAGAACTGCATTATCCGCTTGGGAGTTCAATTTGCCCCAAGTCTCGAAAGCGATCGAAGGTTTAGTCAGTGAGCCGCGTTTCATGGCGAATTCACCGTCGATGGTCAAAAACTGTGCTGCTTTCACTCAAATCCCCTCAGCGAAGGCGGTCCACCCTATGAGAATGCCCGAACAATATCCAGAGCACATGGTTCTATGGATATAACCACAGGGCTTGCCGTGGGCGAGCCGGTGGCAAAAAGGTCTACTGGGGGCGTTCGTCGGTGATGGCGAAGGTCTGTGAGATTTGTTCCGCAGTCATCAAGATATCGTCGATTTGATCCAGAGCTACGGCATCGAAGGAAATACCTAGGAAGGCCGTGGTGGACAGCTCGATAAACAACTCCAGTAACTGCTCTTCGCCGGTTACATCGTTTAGATCGACGAATAATTTGGTAAAAAAGCCTGATGCGGCCATCTGCTCCGTTGCGTTCAGGTGGAGCAACAAATCTTCGAATTTGGGTCTGAGGTCATTCTTGACCGAGTCGATTGCATTCATGAGTTTAGGGTGCCCCCCGGTCCGTGAAGACGTCGTGAAGCGTGGGGGTAATTCATTCGCCTTACATTCACCTCAAGCAGGACAAGCTAGGAAATGATTAAGGTTGTTGCACAGATGGTAGGTCGCGCGTGAAAAGACTGTTTCGTTTGGTGAACATCGTTGTGGCTCGCTTGTCCGAGACACCCCTGCACAGGCTGTTCTCCCATCAGGTGCTGGTGCTGCGGTTTGTCGGCCGGCGCTCAGGCAAAGGGTATGCTATCCCCGTCAGCTATCTGGTGGCCGATGACAGCACCCAGACCCTCCACTGCATGACCGACATCAGCGGGGTCTGGTGGAAAAACCTGATCCAAGCCGGTGCAATTGAAGTGAGTTGGAAGGGTAAAAGATGGCCTGCTGCGGTAGAGGTTGTTCAGGCGAACCCTGGAACGGTCCAAAATGCTCTCAGTGCATTTTGCCAAGCCAGTGCGGTCAGCGCATTTTTTGCCGGCGTAAAGATGGTGAGCGGCACACCTGATCCTGAGACCCTAGCGACGGCTGCCGCCAAGCACGTCTTGATCCAGCTCAACCCGTCTCTTTGAGCTTATCCTTCCATGATGATCTGGCAGGTGCGGACTTCGGCGTAATCGTCTCGCCACTCCAAACGCTCCAAAAACTGCTCTCGGGCATAGCTAGCGAAGTTTTCTTGCATGTAGCCTTGTACGGCTCGAGCAAAAATCTCCAGCCCTTCCAGCACCGAGGTGGCCTGAATCCGAATTTCAATATCGAAGGGTTCAGTCGGCAGTTCGTCGTCGTCGTAACCCCAGACATCATTCATACGATACGCCACCGGATCCACGGGCTGCATGCCCAGCGCATCCAAGGAGACATGCCCGCCTTTTTCGGGGCGGAAGTGCCAGGGTGCATGTTGCATTGTGGAGTCCTCAAATGGCTTGTCGAGCGTTAGGTGAGAGGGTAAGCGGGGGACTGTCGCTCGATCGTCAAAAAGCCGGGTCCGGGTGCAGTTTTGTCTCAGTGAGAAGGGGCATCATGTTGGACATATATGAAACTTAGTCGGCGAAGTGTCACGTTGCCGGCCAAAGTAGGCGGCGTCAGTAACCTTTCGGTTGTTTCACAGACAAATCCGACCTAGACGGAGAAACGAGTATGCAGCAGATGACATTGGGCGGTTCGAGTATCGGATCCGAATGGCAATCCCCCTCAGACCTTGATTTGCCTTTGGGCAGCAGTCGCGAGGCTGCTCGCAAGCGGCTGGATGGCTTCATTGCCAATGCCGGGAGGGCCTATCAAACCCATCGAAACGCAGACCGTGGTGAGGGCCGCCACGTCAATGTGTCTGTGCTGTCACCGTATTTGCGTCACCGCATGATCGAAGAAACCGAGGTGTTAGAAGCCGTGTTGGCCGAGCACGCTGAGAGTGCTGCCTTCAAGTTTGTTCAAGAGGTGTTTTGGCGGGGTTATTGGAAAGGGTGGTTGGAGCACCGAAGTCTTCTATGGCCTGAATATCAGCGGCAGTTACCCCAGTGCCTGAGCCATACCCAGCAAGACAAGTGGGCCGGGGACCTCTACGAGCGGGCGGTATCCGGTGCCACGGACATTCCGTTATTTAATGAATGGTGTTTAGAGCTTAAACAGACCGGGTATCTGCACAATCACGCGCGCATGTGGTTCGCCTCAATATGGATTTTTACCCTGCGGTTGCCGTGGCAGTTAGGGGCAGACTTCTTCGTACGTCACTTGCTCGATGGGGATCCAGCCAGTAATACCCTCGGGTGGCGTTGGGTAGCTGGCTTGCATACACAGGGCAAGACTTACTTGGCTACAGCAAAAAATATTCGAACTTGCGCTGAAGACCGCCTTATTGGGCGCAGCGACCAAGAACTGGGGTTGAACCGTCTTGTCTCTAAGGCACACCAAGTGCAGGAATACTTGCCAGCCAAAGCGCTGCAGAAGACAGAGATTCAGTGGCCCAAGCCGGAGCAGTGTGAGGGTGATGGCTATCGTTGTAACCGCGGCAAAACCGCTCTGTTAGTGACAGAGGAGGATCTCACCTGGTACCCCGATAATGTCGATGTGTTAAGCGTCGCTGCGTTAAGCGCCTCACCGCGTAGTGTGCTGGCTCCCGCCAGTGACCTCGTGCAGGGGTTTGTCCACGGCGCGTTGGTTGATGCCCTTGGCCGTGCTGGCGCGCACTATGGTAAGACCGAAGAAGCAGCCCAAACTGTGGCTGTCGCGCCAAAACCATTGGAAGAGACGGAACTTGTCAGCTTCTTTGTCGCTCAGCAGATAGATCAGGTGGTTTGTGCTTACGCGCCGATCGGGCCGGCTCGGCTGCGTTTGGAACTCTTGGGTGAGCAGCTTGCTGCCAAGGGCATCGAGTTGAGATTTTGTATGCGTGACTACGATCGAATGATCTGGCCCCATGCGACCAAGGGGTTTTTTCAGCTTGGCAAGCGTATTCCGGAATTTCTGCGGACAATGAATTTCGTGCAGTGAGCTTTTTGCAGTAAACAGCGAGCCTAGCGAGCCGCCTTAATCCCTGACAAAATCCCTGAGGTGTTCACTCAGTGCCAAGGGAGTGGGTGAAAGAACGTTGTCGGGAAAACAAGGGCACTGGATAGGCCCAGTACAGGGGAAGAGAGACTTGCTGGAATCATTAAAACGTCGTCGTTTGCTTCAGGGATTGGGGCTGAGCGCATTGGCGTCTCGAAGTTATGCCCTCAAGGTTGCTCCGGCTAACTTCACGCACGGTGTTGCCAGCGGCGACCCGCTAACGGATCGAATCATACTGTGGACCCGCGTGCTGCCCATGACATCTGGTCGCAGGGTAGAGGTGACATGGCAGGTGGCGGAGGATCCAAGTTTTTCTCGGGTGATTACCGGCGGGGAAACTGGGGCTGACGCCGAGTCCGATTACACGGTAAAAGTCGATGCAACCGGACTTATGCCCGGAACAGACTACTTCTATCGATTTTCTGCTCAGGGCCAAACGAGCCCGGTCGGTCGAACGAAAACTCTGCCCACCGACGGCGTGGCCGAGTTTCGTATGGGAGTAGCTTCCTGCTCGAACTATCCACAAGGGTTCTTTAACGCCTATCGCCACATGGCCGATACCGACCTTGATGTGGTACTTCACTTGGGGGATTACATCTACGAGTATCAAGAAGGCAGGTATGCCAACGAATATGCAATGGATGTACTAAAGCGAAATGTGGAGCCGACGCACGAAATACTGGTCTTGGAAGACTACCGATCCCGGTACGCGCTCTATCGGAGTGACCCGGATCTTCAGGCAGTCCATCAGCGGCATCCTTTCATTTGCGTCTGGGATGATCACGAGCTGACCAATGACACTTGGAAAGACGGGGCAGAAAATCATAATCAGGGCGAGGGCGACTTTTCGGCCCGTCTTCAGGCCGCGCGCCGGGCATATCACGAGTGGATGCCCATTCGCACGCATTCTGAGGGTGATCAGGGACCCATCTATCGACACTTTCCCATCGGCGATCTGGCGGATCTCATCATGCTGGATACCCGAGTAGAGGGGCGAGATAGGGGCCTCTCCTACAGCGACGACATGATCTATCGAGCTGAAGGTTCTGACGCGTCGTCACCTTTGAATCCGGACGTGCCAGCCTTTCTAGCCGAAAAGCTTAATGACCCCAGCCGACAGCTGCTGGGGCAGGGCCAAGAGCAATGGTTGTCTCAAATGCTTAAAAAAAGCACCGGTCGCGGTGCCACTTGGCAGGTATTAGGACAACAAGTTCTGATGAGCAAGGTGGGCATACCCCGGATCGATCCCGCTGCCCTTGAGGCTCTGGATCTACCGGAAAGCGAGCGTGGCTACATTGACCTGATGCAAGTTTTGGGCGCCGAAGGCCTGCCTCTGAACCTCGATGCCTGGGATGGCTATCCTGTCAGTCGGGATCGGGTAACAGCGATGCTGAGGGAAACAGGTGCGAACACGATTGCCCTAGCTGGTGATACTCACAATGCTTGGGCCTTTAACCTGCGTGATGCCAAGGGGCAGGCGATCGGCGTGGAAATTGGCGCGCCTTCGATCTCTAGCCCGGGCATGGAAGACTACGTGCCGATGACAGCTCAGGCTTTGGCCGGGGGTTTGAAAGCGACTAGTCCGGGTCTGATCGATGTGGATGTGACCCAGCGAGGATGGGCCGAGGTCGTGCTGACGCCGCGGCAGATGCGCAGCCGCTGGCACTTTGTTTCCACGGTTTTAGACCGTCGGTTTACGGTGACAGCCACAGAAGAGGTCGTCTGCCTTCCGGGCCAGCGACGCTTTGCCTAAGTGGAAACTCGGCTTTGAGCGCTAGCGTGCTGGGGAACGGTTCGTCTTTTGGCGTGGTCGGTCCGGTGTCGTTGATTAGACAAAGGTAGCCCACTGTTCAAGGGGCATGCGTTCTGAAACCAAGGTATTTACCGGAGCATCCGGATCTTTGTAGCCGATGGCGATACCGCAGAACACCATCATGTTATCCGGGGTTTGTAAGAACGAGCTCACAGCGTCCGGGCGGGTTGCCCAAGCTTCCTGAGCACAGGTGTCCAGTCCCGCCTCTTGAGCCAGCAGCATAAAGGTTTGCAAAAACATCCCGAGGTCCGACCACTGTGGGGCCCCCATGGTCCTATCGATCATGCAAAAGAACGCAGCAGGTGCGTCAAAGAAACGGTAGTTGCGCATAAGGTGTTTGAGTCTGCCGGCTCTATCGTCTCTGGGAATACCCAGCAGCGCGTACATGTCTTCACCGACCTTGAAGCGGCTGTCCCGGTAGGGCGAGGGCAGGTCCTTAGGGTAAATCTCATAAGCCGGTTGCTCTCGCGGATCGCGTTGAGCCAGATGCTGCTGAAAATCGTCCATGCGCGAACCGTTGATGACATGAACTTGCCAAGGTTGAACGTTACCGCCAGAGGGTGCCCGAGCGGACTTCTCAAGCAGCGTGCGGATCAGGTCGTTGTCCACCGGCGTGTCCAAAAAAGCTCGGATG
>ERZ1047472.1276-NODE-1276-length-19945-cov-4.431775_pt1 | contig 19945 bp, 16 predicted proteins | sample MGYA00383095_ERZ1047472 | MGnify/ENA primary metagenome ERZ1047472 (study PRJEB29581, sample SAMEA5548365) | metagenome | biome: marine; feature: coastal; material: water | depth 1 m | study: Short-term variability in the microbial, nano- and picoplankton... | reverse complement strand
AATTATTGATTTGAGACTCTCTGTAGCAATGCATTATCTGCCCATCAGTTCATACATGCACATATTGACGGCACTGGCTAAATTCAACGATTCAATATTGCCTGCACCTTTGATAGTAAATGCGGTGGCAGGCATTTGCGCCAATGCGTCTCGCGGAACGCCGCGAGCTTCATTCCCAAATACATAACAAGGCATCGTCTTAAATGATGTGGCAGCGATAGACTCACCATTCATATCTAGATAGGCAAATTCATCAAAGCGTTCATTGAGTTGAGCTAAACTAATATCTTGCTCGATAGGCACATAGAAAAGTGCCCCCATACTGGCACGCACCACTTTGGCATTAAATGGGTCGACGCTATTCGGGCTGAGTAATAATGTAACATCACCAAACCATGCAAGGGTGCGAAGAATCGTCCCGAGGTTACCCGGATCTTGAACTTCATGCAGATATACATAACGTTGGCTTTCCGTTGATGATGTGGTGTTGATAGTTAGTTGATCGGTTGATTCAAGGGGGACACAGGCGATAATCCCTGGGGGAGTCTTGGTATCACTGATATTATTCATTTGCTTCGTTGTCAATTCAATGACATTAAAACTTATCGGTAAATCATGCGCCCATTGAACATATTCCGGGGTGACATATAAGATACTTTTTAAAAGATGTGGTTGTCGTTCAGAGGCTTTGACTAACTCCAAAATGAGATGCTCACCTTCTAATAAGTAATGCCCGAATTCAGCACGGTATTTTTTCTGGTGGAGCTTTTTAACGTTGTCGAGCTTCATGTCAACTTCCTGAGTGCAATAAGATGGATACGCGTAAATCTGATATGAAATGAACGAGTCGTTTGCAAATCTAGTTGGGCAGTTTACAATATGACTCGTCTTAACGAAACCACAAGCACCGATTATCCATGGCAAAACCTAAACCCAGCAAAAAATGGATGGAAGACCATCTGAATGATCCTTATGTCAAAAAAGCCCAAGTTGATGGGTATCGTTCGCGTGCCAGTTATAAGCTGATTGAGATCAATGAAAAAGATCAGTTAGTGCGTCCAGGCAATATTGTCATGGATTTGGGATCTGCACCAGGTGGTTGGTCGCAAGTACTTGCGCCTATGGTTGGTGATGCAGGGCGTGTCATTGCGTCAGATATTTTACCCATGGATAGCATCGTTGGGGTATCTTTTCTACAAGGTGATTTCACTGATGAAGCCGTTTATAACGCGATTTTAAAAGAGCTTGGTGATGATCGCGTCGATACAGTGGTATCAGATATGGCGCCAAATTTAAGTGGCAATAATACAACCGACCAATACTCCTCAATTTATTTAGTAGAACTGGCGCTAGATATGGCACGCAATGTATTGAAGCCAGGTGGTGGGTTTTGTGCCAAAGTATTCCAAGGCGTTGGGTATGAAGAATATGTTAAAGAGGTGCGTCAATCATTCTCAAAGGTCATTATCCGCAAACCTGCAGCATCGCGTCCACGCTCTCGAGAGGTCTATGTTGTTGGGAAAGGTTTTAAAGGTTAGTACTTTTAGTCGTCTAGGGTGTGGCTATTAGCGTAGTTTATCTATTCGATTAACAATAATGGGATTTTATTCGCCACGCCGTTCCATTTGTCTGCATCGGCAGGGGCAGGTTTGATCTCATTAATATTGGGCCATTGTTTGGCAAGCTCTGCATTCAGTTCAAGAAATTGGGCTTGATCAGGAGATATTTTTTCATCTTGAACGATCGCATCTGCCGGACATTCAGGAACACATAGCTCACAATCAATACAGATATCGGGGTCTATTACCAGAAAATTTGGCCCTTCAAAAAACGCATCCACAGGACAAACTGCCACACAATCGGTGTATTTACACTTAATACAATTATCAGTAACGACAAACGTCATGGGCTTACACTCTTAGGTGATATGGATGGTGTTGAATTATAAAGTGCTCTTGTTAAAACTCAAGTACCCTTGATGATCCTACGTAATTACCATCATGGCTGTTGTAAACTAGACTATCTAAAGCAACCTAACTGCTTTAAAATGGACATGCCCTGACAGAAAGGCTGTAGGGCATAGTGATGAGAACTTCCAATATGTTACGTTTGACTGATATTAAACTTCCCCTAAATCATGATGAGCAGGCCATTGAAGCTGCGATTTTAGATAAACTCCAAATCGATAAAAGCCAACTACGTTCGTTTAATGTTTTCAAGCGTGGTTACGACGCGCGTAATAACAAAAACATCATGTTGATTTACACGTTAGATATCGATACCGAATGTAACGCTGAATTACTTGAACACTTTGCTAAAGACCAACATCTTCGTACTACCCCAGATATGACCTATAAGTTTGTCGCGCAAGCACCAGCAGATTTGAGTGAGCGTCCTGTAGTGGTGGGCTTGGGTCCTTGTGGATTATTTGCTGCACTCATTTTGGCGCAAATGGGCTTTAAGCCTATCGTCCTTGAACGGGGCAAAGCGGTGCGTGAGCGTACTAAAGACACCTTTGGATTTTGGCGTAAGCAGCCACTCAATCCAGAATCCAATGTTCAATTTGGTGAGGGCGGCGCGGGTACGTTTTCAGATGGGAAGTTATATTCTCAAGTGAAAGACCGTAAACATTATGGCCGTAAAGTGTTGCATGAATTTGTGGCAGCTGGTGCACCTGAAGAAATTATGTACGTCAGCAAACCTCATATTGGTACCTTTAAGCTGGTGAATATGGTGGAAAAAATGCGTGCGGAGATCATCTCTTTGGGGGGTGAAATCCGCTTCAGTACGCGTGTCGATAAACTCGATTTAGTCCCAGACGGTGATGATCATGCTATTCAAGGCTTACACCTGTCTGATGGCAGTTATTTAGCGGCCAAACATGTGATTTTAGCGATAGGTCATAGTGCTCGTGATACGTTTAAAGCATTGCATGAGCAAGGTGTCTATGTCGAAGCTAAACCCTTCTCGATAGGTTTTCGCATTGAGCATGAGCAAAGCATGATTGATACGTGCCGTTTTGGTGATAATGCCGGCAATCCCATCCTAGGAGCAGCTGATTATAAGTTAGTACATCACTGTAAAAATGGCCGAACTGTGTATAGTTTTTGTATGTGTCCTGGAGGTACTGTCGTGGCTGCCGCTTCTGAGCCGGGTCGCGTCGTGACGAATGGCATGAGCCAATATTCACGCCATGAGCGTAACGCCAATAGCGCGATTGTGGTAGGGATTACGCCAGAAGAAGATTATCCTGGTGATCCGTTAGCAGGTATAGAGTTACAACGTCGTTTGGAAGAAATGGCGTTTGCCGCTGGTGGTGAAAATTATCATGCCCCTGCTCAGCTTATTGGCGATTTTTTGAAAGGCCAAGCCAGTGAAGACTTAGGTGAAGTCAAACCCTCGTATACGCCAGGTGTGACGTTAACAGATTTGAGTAAAGTGGTACCAGATTATGTGACCCATGCTATTCGTGAAGCGATCCCCGCGTTTAATAAACAAATTACAGGCTTTGCCAAAAAAGACGGTCTACTTACAGGCGTGGAAACACGTACCTCGTCTCCTATTTGTATTAAGCGAGACAAAGACTATCAAAGTGTCAATGTTAAAGGACTATACCCCGCCGGTGAAGGCGCTGGCTATGCCGGTGGTATTTGGTCTGCAGGGATTGATGGTATTCGAGTGGCAGAGGCTGTTGCGTTGTCTGCGGTAGGTGAGACAGTTTAACTACGCAAAGTTGTGAGCACTTTTTACTTACCTCTGTGTGAATAAAAAGTGCTGACGAAAAAAGATAATTACTATTTATTTTGCCTCTTTATCACTATCAACTGTCTTATATTTATCAAACCACGTGATAATATGCCCAATCTTACGTGCAAGATTCGATGGTTTCACCGCAATGCCATGATAAGCTCCTTGAATGCGCACCATCGCACTTTCAACTTTCTGTAGTCGCAATGCCCCATAATATTGTTCACTTTCTGCCATTGGGGTACGCACATCCAGCTCGCCCGTTAACACCATAGTTGGTGTGGTGACATTACCGACAAGGCGTAAAGGCGAGCGTTGCCAATACTGATCAATATCGTTCCACGGTAAATCGGTGAACCAGTATTTGGTCATAAAGGTGTAGATATCGGATGTGCCGATCATGCTGATCCAATTAATCACGGGTTTAGCGACCACTGCAGCTGCGAAACGGTCGGTATTGCCAATGATCCATGCGGTTAGCACGCCACCACCTGAGCCGCCGGTCACAAATAAATTATCGGTATCAATATAGCCTTCATCAATCACCGCATCGACCATATCCATGAGGTCGTTGTAATCTTGAGAAGGATAGTTTTTATCAATCAGGTTAGCGAACTCAGCACCTTGTGAGGTCGAACCACGTGGATTGCCATAGACTACCACGTAGCCAGCGGCAGCAAACATTTGAACTTCAGTAGAAAACTCAGGGCCATACGCGGTGTGTGGACCGCCGTGGATCTCTAAAATAAGTGGGTATTGTTTCTTAGGATCAAATTGCGGGGGTTTAACGACCCAAGCCATCAATTCACGTTTATCGACCGAGCTTTTCATTGTGATAAGTTCTGGTGCATTGAGTGTTTTATGTCCCAATACATCACTGTTTAAATCAGTCAAGGTAGTGAGTTTATCACCCGAGAGTACCGCTAAATTAGCCGGACTGATACCGGTAGAATGAGTCAACACCACCTCACCAGCACTGGTTACAGCAAAGTCACCAGAGGTATATGGACGGCCAATACTTTGCCCTCCTAATGCGCGTGATAACACGTTCAATTCACGAGACAAACTCACATTCGCAACGAGTTTCTCACCACGATCATCATAACTGATATATAGTGACTCACTATCAGCAGCCCATTGCACATCACCTACCGCACGGTCGAGTGTTGGCGTGAGTTTACGGATATTACTGCTCGCTAGATCCATGACAAATAATTGTTCAAGCTGATTCGATTTACCATTATCGTCAAATCCAGTGAAAGCCAGATGTTGACCATCAGGACTGAGTGCTGCGATATTCTCAGTACCTGTGTTGTTGGTTAACGCCATATATGTGCCGTCACTCAGATCCACTTTTAATATATCTGTATTAAAGATATCAAACTCACGATCATCGCGAATATTCGCCGACATCAACATCGATTTGCCGTCTGCTGCCCAGATAATCTTACTAGCAAAGTCATATTGCCCTTGTGTAACTTGTCGCGGTGTTCCACCAATCGTTGGCACAACATAAAGATGAATGTTGCCTGGGGCTTTCATTCCAGAGCCATCACGTTGGAATAAGGTGTTATCGATGTAATGCGCATCTTCAGCCCATGTTGCACCTTTTGGTTTGAACCCTAGGCTGAATTTTGGCTTAGCATTAGTTGGGGTAAACATTGTAAATGCGATGTGTTTATCATCAGGTGAGAAACTGATGTTACTCGGTGAGCTTTGCACATTGGTCACTTTTATAGTCGTGTTGGAGGCAAAGTCATGTACATAAATTTGTGGCGTGCCGGAGCGAGTCGAGATATACGCTATTTTTGAACCGCTGTGAGAAAGTACCGCAGAATAATGATTATATTCATCTGAGATAAATGGAAGATGCGCAGATCCATCTAGTTGCACTGTCCATAGGTTAATACGTTTATTATCCGCCATAATATTCATACTATGACGCTCGTATAAGACGGTCTTTTGATCGTTTAGTATGATGGGATTAGCGCTGAATTCTAAATGAAATAGATCTTCATAGCTGAGGGTGTCATGTTCATCGCCAATGGCATGATAACTAACGCTTGACGTAAGGAGGGCAAGGAGTAGAGCTTGCCAGTACATTAAAAAGGGTTTCTTTATCTGATGTAGCATGCTCGACTCCTGTTCTTATGTTAATGTCTGTCGCGGTTATAATACGCTTGGTTAAGATTATGATATAGGGACGGTTCTTGACCAAATCCCGTGGTTAACGAATTTGGATTACCTGGTGTCGTTAATACAGTTTCTACGTTGTAACTCCATTGTTCGATCCCTTTTACTTGGAATCCATAATTTGAACGCATAGAACGATTCAAGTTTAATGGAATTGAGATCCCCAATGATACAAACTCGGTTTCCTCACGGTTACGATCCTCTTTGAAATCAGTACGGCGGTAATTAATATTTATTTGAGTGTCACCAAACCAATGTGACGATTTCACTTTAAACCCGGTATCCCCTTGTAAAAATTCACCAGCTGTCACTTCAATATCCCAGTTTAATGGGGCAAAACGATAACGATACTTGAGTAATCTCGGTTCATATTTGTTCACTTGCGTATAATAAAATATGCGTTTTAAAGTCACCGTTTCAGTTAATTCACCGGCTAATAACGTGACGCGGTGCGCACCATCATCCGTTTGAAAACGTGTTTCATTAATCATGACATCCGTCATATTAAATGCTTCACCAAATGAGAATTGCGTCGAAATATTATATGGTAAAACAAACGCTTGATGGAACAACTTACGGTTGACGCCTTCTGGAATAGAGAAACGTTCACCTATATATTTACCTTCGTCAAAATCTTCGGTGTTGAGTAATGTGTCACTCATGTAACGTACATCGATAACTGCACCCGGCCATAGTGACATCTGGTAATTTAAACTGGCGAGCAGCTGAAAATCAAACGTGCCATATTCAGTGCCCACTAAGCTAGCTAGAGTAGGGGCAACCGTAATTCGGGGTACGAAATAGGCGCTTGATGCATTATTGACAAGCCATTTTTTATCAGAAAAGTCCAACCAATCTAACAAAATATTATCAGGCGCTTTAGGTATGACATTATCGATTGATAATACTGCTGGCTGAGCATATTCAAGCTCGATATTCTTCACCACTAAACCAAAGTTTAACAATTGTAATTGTGTATTCACATGCAAACGTTCTGTGATGAGACGCGACATGACCGCAATCGCTTGGTCTTCATTTCGGTTATATAAATTATTCTCAAACTGAATGACCAAACCCGCATTATTATCTGCTAAACGAATGCTGACTGACTCAAATCCATATTCAGTCACATACTCAGCAAACGCATCAATGGTTTTGCGAGTCACTGTGGATAATGCCAAGGATGCAGGTGCATTGGCAGATTGTCGCAAGACAGAATGTTCAATATTGGTAGCGTTTTCTGGTGTTGTTACTTTGACAAAACCGTGGCCTGTACCTGTTGATAAATTACTTGATAGTGCGGAATGTACAGCATCGTTCGCCGTTTGTTGAGGCGTTTTTCGTCTCGCACCATCACTTAATGGTACATTCACATTAAGACTAAACCATTTATCTTTTTCGTCGAGTTCTGATTCGGTGGAAAAGAGTTGTAAAGCCGCAGATACTTGCCAACCTTCAGGTAACCATTGTTCTGGTGTAATAAATTTAAAACCAGCGTTTAGCGCATGACCATCGTGTTCTGTGGCAATTTGTAAAAATTCAAATGGCTGGTATTCAACGGATGCAATGGCACCGTTCATATAATCACTCACGTAATCTGACGTGGCGACACCGGCACTGACTTTTAATAAGCCAAATTGGTCTAAATCAAAATCTTTAGATGCTACGGCATAAAAGGCTTGTGAATTAACCGCTGCGCCACCCAGATCCTGCCCACCAATAGCCACTTTAAACCAATCTTCAGGGATCAAAGGTAAGGTATATTTGATGGACGCTGACAGATCACGCGGTCCACTACATTCTGGGCGCGTATCAGTATAAAGGTTACAATGCCATTTTCGTGTAGCTAAGCGGCCAACCAGTTCAAGACCTGGCATTAACCCTACACCAAACTTCATATCTGAAGCCGAAATCAGCCCTCTTCTGATATAAAAATTATCACTATAACTAAAGAGACCATCACCATATTTAATCACATCAGCATTTGGTGTATTGAATACACCGGTATAGCCTTGCATAGAGAAAGTATGGATGGTCCGACTATTTGTGGGTTCAGCGTTATCAACGACCAAGTCGTCTGACGCATGTATAACCGTTGAGAGCGTACAGGTCGTACCCAGCAGTAGCGTAATTAAAGTTTTTTTCATATTAAGAATTCACTTATATTCATCCGTATTTTAAGCCAAAAAAAAGCTAAAAGTCAGACTTTTAGCTTTTTTTAAGAAGTATCGATGGGTAGTTAATTAACCACCTGTACCACCTGTACCGCCAGTACCACCAGTTCCGCCAGTAGCACCAGTGATATCTACACCGTTGAAGATATCTTCGATGTCACTAGGGTTAACTTGGTCAGCAATTGGGTTTACCACAACTGTAGTACCGGTATCTTGACCAATTTCAGACGCGATGTCTTGTACTAATGTATTAACTTGTGCCTGGATTGTATTGATTGAAGCAACAGCGGCTGCTTGTTCTGCGCCTAAATCTGCTTCAGGGTCAGCAATTAATGCTGCAGTGATATCATCAACAGCATCAACGTAATTTGCAATCGCACCACCAAGAGTCTCACCGTCAGCAACATTTAAACCAGATAAAGAAGCATTGATTAAGTTTAGTGTTGCACTTAATGCGTCCGTAGATACTGCAGCAGAATCAGATGCGTCTACAATCGCTACGTCAAATAAATTAGTATCACCTGCGTCGACACCTAAAATAGCCGAAACAATTTTAGATGCAGCTTTTTGCGCTTCAGCAAGGCTCGCAGGGTTTGATAAATCGTTAGCGGTGCTTGCACGAGCTGCAGACACTAGTGCGTCTGTCGCTAATGATGTTAATGCATTGGCGTTAGCAGAAGCAATAGTACCAGTACCAGTAGAGTTAGTAATCGTACTAAGTGATAAGCCAGTTAATGACGCTGCTGGAATCGCTTCTCCACGAGCAACATCACCACATGCTGCCGCATCACAAATCATAGTTGTATCATCGTCAGCAGAAATACGTACGAAGAAAGAACCAACGATAGCAGCACCAGAAGTATCAGTTATAGTTAACGTGTAATCACCATTAGCGTCTGTTTGCGTAGTTGCAAGTACGTTTGCGAAGTCTAAGTCAGAAGCAGCAAAGGCTTCAACGGTAGCATTTGCTAAAGTACCTTTTACGACTTCACCAGAGATGTCTAAAGTTGAAGGCGTAGGGATAACAGGCGTTGATACAAACTCAGCTTTATCACTTCCGCTAAAACAGCCGGTTAATGACAGAGCAATGACACTTAGGGGTAACACTTTCAACATCGTTTTCATGGAATTTCCTTTTAATTTATCAAAGGTCCCTCTTTATACAAGATGACTTTGAAGTTAATTCAAGATTTAATAGGTTAAATTGTAACACTCAAATATTTAGCTGACAATTTTGGTTTTAGTTTATTTGCCATTTTGGGCAATTAAAAATATATAAGTAATACTTGATTAATATTAAAGCATATTTTTTCGAAAAAGAAAGTAAGAATATTTCTTAGTCATCAAACTTTAATATTTAATCCGCTAAGCGGTACTTAGGTCTCTCATCAACAGGTAAGTGTATCAGCGCTGAGAATGCACCGACACCAATCCCAATCCACCAAACCATCATGTAATCTCCATAATAATCATACAAACTACCTCCTAACCAAACGCCAAGAAATCCACCTAGTTGATGAGAGAAAAAGACTAATCCATAAAGCGTCCCCATATATTTAAGCCCGTAAATATGTCCAATCAGGCCAGCCGTTAGAGGTACAGTCGCTAGCCATAAGGCTCCCATTATAATAGAAAACAACACCACGGATTCAGGCGTAATTGGGTTGATAATGAAAATGATTGATATCAATGTCCGTAATGTATAGATACCTGCCAGTAGGTATTTGCGTGAATAGCGATTACCCAGCCAGCCTGCGTAAATTGTTCCACCGACATTAGCTAAACCAATTAATGCAATGGACATGGCGCCAAGTCCTGATGTAGTCGTCACGCCTAAGCTTTGGATCAAGCTTGCTTGGCTAATGGCTGAGCACATTTCGGTAATGAGTGCGGGAAAATGTGCAGTAATAAACGCTAACTGATATCCACAAGAGAAAAATCCGACAAATAAAAAGATGAAAGTGGGGTCTTTCACACTCCGTCGTACGACAACAGACAATGATTCTTCCGTCGCGGTATGGCTTTCGTTTGGTATTTTTGTTGCAGGAACCTTTAAAAAGCTAACAGCAAAAATGGATAAACAAATTATCCCTGCAAATATAAGAAAAACATCCTGCCATACAAATGCTTGTAACAAACCTTGTGCCACTGGAGGACCGATGATCTGTCCAATCGAACCTGCAGCAGTGGTGATACCTAGTGCTAATGAACGGTGCTGGTCAGAAGACGCCCTTCCAACAATAGCCAAGATTAGTCCAAACCCGGTCCCCGCAATCCCAAATCCCACTAGCATCTCTAATAATTGATGTTGTTCTGGCGTGATAGCAAAAGCAGATAAGCATAACCCTAGTGCATAACAGCCAATGCCGATTATAATTGCTTTACGATCACCGTACTTTTCGGCGAAAGCCCCAAATATCGGCTGACCAATGCCCCAAAACAAATTTTGTAGAGCTATCGCTAATGAAAATTCGCTGCGTAACCAATTAAATTCTGTAGCAATGGGGATCTGAAATAGGCCAAATGAAGCACGGATGGCGAAACTCAGCATAATGATGACGCAGCCAGCGATTAAGATCGGATGAATTAATGTCGTATATTGTTGCGGTGGTGTTTGCTGCATAGGATGATAATTTAATGGTATTAATAAAGTGATTATACCTAACTCCTTATTAGTTAATAGTGAGTTTTACCATCATTAAAAAAAGTGTCTTAAATACGAGTGAATCTCTGAAATATTGCATTTTTATGACATCATTATATACTTTGCTTGGTCATACACCTTTCATATTTTATTAATCTCAAGCCTAAATAGGTATTCACTTGCGCAAAATCATTACATTTGGGACATTTGATGTTCTGCATATCGGTCATATCCGCATTTTAAAACGCGCACGTGAACATGGGGATCACTTAATAGTTGGCTTGTCTTCTGATCAATTGAATTTCAGTAAAAAAGGCCGCAACCCGGTGTACCCCTTTGCCAGCCGTGAGGAGCTTCTCACTTCGATGCGTTTTGTTGATGAGGTCTTTAAAGAAGAATCATTGGAGCAAAAACGAGAGTATATTCTTAAGTACAATGCGGATGTGCTTGTTATGGGAGATGATTGGGCTGGAAAATTTGATGAATTCAAGGATGTGTGTGACGTCATTTATTTACCCCGTACGCCTTCTATTTCAACCACAGAAATTATTGAGATTATTAAGGAAACCTCATAAATGAGATTTCTTTTATATCTATCACAAAACTACTCGTTTGAAATCATGCGCCCATTAGCAAAAGTCATGCTTGAAAATGGCCATGCAGTGAAGTGGTTTGTTGATGGAAAAAAAGTTAACCAAGCTTTATTCCACGACGATGAGGTCGTATTAGATTCAGTGAAAGCGATTATTTCCTACCAGCCTGACGCAGTGTTTTTACCAGGAAATGTCGTACCTTCATTTATTCCTGGTTTAAAAGTGCAGTTGTTTCACGGCTTTGAATGGAAAAAGAAAGGACACTTTCGGATCCGTGAATGTTTTGATTTGTACTGTACTCAAGGGCCATTTTTCACGGATAAATTCTTAGCATTACGAGAACTACATCCGCATTTTTCGGTAGTAGAAACCGGCTGGACGAAACTTGATACTTTATTCCAAATGCCTAGGGTCAACCGCGCGAGTGATGAACCCGCTCACATACTCTATGCACCAACATTCTCACCAAGTTTTGGTTCAGCAACGGCTTTACTATCTCAGATAGTGACGTTGAGCCATGAACAGGACTGGGTATGGAATATTAAATTTCATCCTAAAATGGATCCCAACGTCATTGCTCAATACGAAGCTATGCAACATGATAAACTCATCGTGGTAAAAGAAGCGTCTATTTTGCCATTATTAAATAGTTGTGATGTTATGGTCTCAGATACCTCTTCAGCGATTACGGAGTTTCTATTACTCAACAAACCCGTGGTCACATTCAACAATGCACAGCCAGAAGATGTCTTAATTAACATCACTGAACCACATGATTTAGCCGGCGCACTTCAACAGGCGCTGAGTGGAGATGCACAACTTAACGATGTCATTAATACCTATCGTCATATGATGCATCCTTATACTGATGGTCAAGCTGCACAGCGAGTGCTCGATGCTACGCTTGCCGAAATCAACGCGTTTCCACGTGCCGAAAATGTTGCTAAACCACGTAATTTTATCCGTAATCTGAAATTGCGTAAGCGCCTAGGATACTGGTCTTAATCAATCTTAGCATTGATAACTGTATACCTAGTATCAAGATACATATCTTCCCAATACTTATATTAAAGTGCGTTTATATTATTGTAGGCAAAGCCTGCGCTTCATTCTGCTGAAATTAAAGATCACCAGCAAAGCATCTTTTTCTTAACTTTCTGTGTGTCAAAATCAAAATAATAGTTAACTTAATTAAAATAATTTATTGCTATTAAATTCAATACCTTAACAAGCCACACCTATAAATATTTACAAATCTTAAACATTTGTGTTGATCAGACGTTAAATTTCTGTAATTATTGATTTCAGAGCAAAAGCCCATATAATGGTCAAATGCTCAAAAGATATAAATTATAATCGCAAACACACACAAATTTATTTAAGAGGCTACTATGTCAAACATTAACACCACTCCATTATCAAAAGGATTTAAGCTTGGCGCAATCGCGACTTGTTTTGCAACACTTGCAGTACCAATGCAGGCTCAAGCGGAAAAGCTAAGTGCACAATCTTCAGGTTATGTACCTGCAGGGACTGTGAATTCATTCCTAAATGATCGTGTTGAAGTGAATTTCTTAGCATTACAAAACTACCAATCTATTACTGCCAAAGATGGCGCATTCCGTCCTGCAGACGAAGTACAGTCGGACGGTTTTGGTCGTTTACGTGTTAACTTAATGCTTAAATTCCATATCTCTGAGCACATTGTTGCTGATATTGATATTGCTGAAGAGCCAAATGACTTTGGTAATAATGGCGACCGTGATTTCGCTTTCCACCAAGATTTTGCCGGTATTGAATTTGACCTATTAGGTTTATCTGGTAATGAAGCAGAAGGTGAAGACTTGACGCTTCGTGTGGGTAACATTGGTGCAGCACCATTCCAATTCAAAGGCTTTCAAGACGGTGCAGACAACCAGGGCAATGCCTTAATTGGTAACTGGATGACTGATTACGCGACGGCTGAAAACGGCGTGCAATTAAGCTATAGCAAATCTTATGACAGCGGGACAATCCGTGGTTTTAATGTTGCCGGTCACATGACTACATCTAGCTTCGGTGAAGCGTTCCAAGCAGACCGTGGTTATAACTACCGTTTACAAGGTACCTTAGAATTTGCCGGTGGTTTTAAAGCGGGTCTTAATTTCTTCCAAGCCAACCAAGGCGATCAGTTAAAATTTGTTGATGGTGTTGCTAGCTTAGCCGGCGTAACGACCACTAACTATCGTTTCGGTGATGGCGAAAACTATAACTTCTCTGCATCGGGTTCAAGTGAGCGTGATACACACGTTGGCATCATGCCAGGTCTTGACCAATCCATCATGCAATTCAACCTTGCCTACCAACCTTCTGATGATCTTAGCGTTATCTTTATGTTAGGCCAATCGTCTGATGATTTTACCTTTGCGGATGCCAACGGTGATGCAGTCGCTGGGGTGACTTCATTTGATGCAGATGGTAACTCTTATGATTCATCTACCGTGATTGCGGGTGAATCTTCAGTGGATTACTGGGTAGTTGAAGCACAGAAATACTTAGTACCAAAAACATTCTACATCGCAGCGCGTTACGGTGAAGCAGAAAACACGTCAGAATTGATTGCACAAAACGATAATACCGTTGAGCGTTTACAAGTATCCGCGGGTTATTGGGTCAATGACAGAACGTTAATTAAAGTTGAATATGTGAACCAAGATGAAGGTATCAACTCTGGCGGTCAAATTGGTCGCGGTTTTGATGGATTTACCTCTGAAGTATCTGTTAAGTTCTAATCGACTTCCTAAATAAGAGAGCATAATTATGTTGAAAAAACTATCCATGTTAGTCATGGGCGCCATGACGATGACAGCGACGGTTTCAGCTCAAGAGCTGACGATTGCCACTGTTAATAACGGCGACATGATCACAATGAAATCACTTAGTAGTGATTTTGAAGCGAAACACCCTGGCATTAGCTTAAAGTGGGTCACGCTGGAAGAAAATATCTTACGTCAACGTGTGACGACAGATGTTGCGACCAAAGGTGGTCAGTACGACATCATGACCATAGGTACGTATGAAGTACCCATTTGGGGTAAGCAAGGTTGGTTAACGCATCTAGATGATTTAGGTGAGACCTATGATACTGATGATTTATTACCTGGTATCAAAGCCGGTCTAACGGTCGACGAGAAGCTGTATGCTGCACCATTCTATGGTGAGAGTTCAATGGTCATGTACCGCAAAGACTTGTTTGAAAAAGCCGGTTTAACCATGCCAAAAGAGCCGACATGGTCTTTTATAGCCAAAGCAGCAGCGGCAACGACGGATAAAGACGCTGGCGTATATGGTATTTGTTTACGTGGTAAAGCGGGTTGGGGTGAAAATATTGCCTTGCTAACCGCCATGTCTAATTCATTTGGTGCGCGCTGGTTTGATGAAAATTGGCAGCCACAGTTTGACTCAAAGCCTTGGGCTGACACGTTAAACTATTATGTTGACCTACTTGGCAACTATGGTCCTCCAGGTGCATCTGCTAACGGTTTTAATGAAAACTTATCATTATTCCAAACCGGCAAATGCGGTATGTGGATTGATGCAACAGTAGCAGGCGCGTTCGTCACGAATGCCAATGACTCTGAAGTCGCTGATCAAGTGGGTTTTGCAATGGCGCCGGATAACGGTCTAGGCAAACGCGGTAACTGGTTATGGGCGTGGTCTTTAGCCATTCCATCAAGCAGTAAAAAATCTGAAGAGGCGCAAAAGTTCATCAGCTGGGCGACGTCTAAAGAGTATTCTGAATTAGTGGCGAAGAATAAAGGCTGGGCAAGTGTCCCTCCTGGCACACGTACTTCTTTATATGAAAATGAAGCGTACATGTCTGCTGCACCCTTTGCTCAAGTCACACTTGATTCAATTAACGCAGCTGACCCATCAAACCCAACGGTACAACCCGTACCTTATGTGGGCGTACAATTTGTGGCTATCCCTGAGTTCCAAGGCATTGGTACTGCAGTAGGTCAACAATTCAGTGCAGCACTTGCGGGCAATATGACGCCAGAAGCCGCACTTAAAAATGCGCAACGTTTAACGCAGCGTACCATGAAAAAAGCACGCTACATTAAGTAATGCAGTAACACAACGAAGGGCGCACTTCCCTAGGGTGTGCCCTTTTTTGTTCAACGATTTAAGGAATTTCTTGTGTCCAGTTTACACTCCCGCTCTCTTGCTAGAGTCGCACTATTACCAGCAGTATCGCTGCTCTTGATATGGATGCTTGTGCCATTATGCATGACGCTATATTACTCAGTGCTTGACTTCAACTTATTGATCCCCGGGGAGAATGATTATATTGGGTGGTTGAACTATGAGTTCTTCTTGACCGACCCTGCATTTACCGAATCTTTCTTTAATACTATTTTACTGGTCGGTGGGGTATTACTGATTACTATTGGTGGCGGTATTGGCTTAGCTATTTTGTTAGACCAAGCCATTTGGGGACAAAATTATGTTCGCCTATTGGTCCTTGCTCCATTCTTTGTTATGCCAACCGTATCGGCGTTGGTATGGAAAAATATGTTCATGAATCCAGTGAACGGTTTATTTGCGCACCTAGCGATATTTTTCGGCGCTGAACCCGTTGATTTCTTTTCACAGTTTCCGCTGCTTTCGGTCATTGTCATTGTGTCCTGGCAGTGGTTACCGTTTGCAACGCTTATTTTGTTGACGGCTATTCAGTCGTTAGATCGCGAGCAGCTTGAAGCGGCTGAGTTAGATAGTGCCGGTCCGTGGAGTAAATTTGTGTACTTAGTTGTGCCTCATTTATCGCGTGCAATTACCGCTGTTGTGTTGATTGAAACGATCTTTCTACTCTCGATTTTTGCGGAAATACTCGTTACTACCAGTGGTGGTCCAGGGTATGCCTCTACCAATATTACGTACCTTATATATACACAGTCACTGCTGCAATTTGATGTAGGCATGGCTTCCGCCGGTGGTATTGTCGCCGTCATTATCGCTAATTTAGTCGCTATCGTGTTGATGCGTCTGATTGGCAAGAACTTGGAAGGATAAGTCATTATGCAAAAGACACAATCCAAAATCATTTATTCAGTACTGGCATGGTCAATCGCATTTTTGATTTTCTTTCCCATTTTATGGACAGTACTAACGAGTTTTAAAACCGAAGCCGAAGCGATTTCATCGTCACCGAGTTTATTCATGTTCGATTGGACATTAGTGAACTACGAAGATGTATTATCACGCTCGCCGTATTTCTTACATTTTACTAACTCTATCATTATTGCTGTGGGTTCTAGTTTGATTGGTTTGCTCATCGCTATCCCTGCGGCGTGGTCGATGGCTTTTGCGCAAACAGATAAAACCAAGCATTTATTAATGTGGATGTTATCTACCAAAATGTTACCGCCAGTGGGGGTATTGATCCCGATTTATCTGATATTCCGTGATTTTGGATTATTAGATACGCGCCTGGGTCTGGTTATTGTGATGACCTTAATCAACCTCCCGATTATCGTGTGGATGTTATTCACCTATTTCAAAGAGATCCCGAAAGATATCTTAGAGTCAGCCCGTGTGGATGGCGCGTCTTTAGGTCAAGAAATCGTCTATGTATTAATGCCAATTGCCTTACCAGGTATCGCGTCTACGTTGTTGCTCAATATTATTTTGGCATGGAACGAAGCATTTTGGACGTTAATTTTAACCGCTGCAGATTCTGCCCCGTTAACCGCGTTTATCGCGAGTTACTCCAGTCCAGAAGGACTGTTCTACGCAAAATTATCAGCAGCATCAGCCATGGCCATTGCCCCAATCTTAGTCATGGGCTGGTTTAGTCAAAAACAACTGGTTCGAGGCTTAAGCTTCGGCGCGGTCAAATAGGAAAGCACAATGGGAAGTATTACTCTTAAACAAGTCACAAAAAGTTTTGGCGACGTCAATGTTATCAAGCCAATCGATTTATCTATCCGTAACGGCGAGTTCATGGTTTTCGTCGGTCCATCAGGTTGTGGTAAATCAACCTTACTACGCATGATTTCAGGGCTAGAAGATACCACGTCGGGCAATATTGAAATTGATGGCGAAGATGCTACTGAGCTACCTCCGGGTAAGCGTGGTCTGGCAATGGTGTTTCAATCTTATGCGTTATATCCGCATATGAGCGTGGAGAACAATATCGCCTTTCCATTAAAACGTGCCAAGTTACCACCAGAAGTGATCAAACAAAAAGTGACTGATGCGGCGACCAAGCTGAATCTTATTGATTATTTAGATCGTAAACCAAGTCAGTTATCAGGTGGTCAACGTCAACGTGTTGCGATCGGTCGTGCGATTGTTCGTCAACCTTCTGCGTTCTTATTTGACGAGCCATTATCTAACCTAGATGCATCGCTTCGTGTGAATATGCGTTTAGAAATCTCTGAGTTACATAAAAGCCTCAACACGACCATGGTGTATGTGACCCATGATCAGGTTGAAGCCATGACCATGGCCGATCGTATTGCGGTATTTAACAAAGGTGTGATTGAACAAGTGGGTTCACCGATTGAGTTATACCAGCAACCGGTGAATAAATTTGTTGCTGGGTTCATAGGCTCTCCAAAAATGAACTTCATTGAGCTCAATACTGCAAACACATCCAATGTGGCCACTATTGGTGCCCGTCCAGAGCACATTATGGTGACTGAAGATAGCGGTTTATGGCAGGGTAAAGTAGGTGTGGTCGAGCACTTAGGTTCAGAGTCCTTCTTACATATTACTTTGGCTGATGGCACGAGTTTAACCGTTAAAGTCGATGGTGATACGGCGATTAAGTATGGCGACGTAGTGAATTTAAACGTTGCTGAAGATAAGTTGTTTTACTTTGACGCAGCCGGTCTGAATATCAGTGATAGTGTGTCTTCGATAGCCCAAGTATTAGGGACATCGAAACAAGCTGTGGAAGGGTAAGACATGTCGATTAAACTTAGTGATACTGTGTTAAATACGCTGTCACATCAGATATCTGTTCCTTCCTATAACCGTGCTGATTTGACTGCTGGGCTTGTACATATTGGTGTGGGGAACTTTCACCGTGCACACCAAGCGATGTATTTGCATCAATTATTTGAGCAAGGATTAGCCCATGATTGGGCCATTTGTGGCGCAGGCATCAAGTCCTTTGATGACGTGATGCGTAATAAACTTGCTAAACAAAACTGGTTATCGACTGTAGTTGAACTGGAAGAAGGCAATATTGTGGCGCATGTTTGCGGCTCGATGATTGATTTTGTCGATGTGGATGCGGCGAAAATCATCCAAACGATGACCCAAGATAATATAAAGATTGTCTCGTTAACGATCACCGAAGGTGGTTATTTTATTGACCCTGATAATGGTGAGTTTGATGCAGAGCATCCTGAAATCCAAGCAGATATCCAGGCACCTGAAGCGCCGGTGACGGTCTTTGGGATCATGATTGAAGCGTTAAAAATCCGCAGAGAAAACGGTTCTCGCGCTTTTACGATTATGTCGTGTGACAACATCCCGCATAATGGGGATGTGACCAAAAAGGCAATATTGGGTTTGGCGGAATTAATCGAACCTGGGTTGGCTCGCTGGATCAGCGAAAACGTATCATTCCCCAATTCGATGGTGGATTGTATTGCCCCTATGGTCAGTGCCGAATCCATTGAACGTATTGAGCATCTCTTCGGCGTCACAGATAATGCGCCTGTGTTATGTGAATCATTTAGACAATGGGTACTCGAGGATAATTTTGTGAACGGACGACCTGCTTTAGAAAAAGTAGGGGTGCAGTTTGTCGAAGATGTCGCACCTTATGAGTTAATGAAACTACGCGTACTTAACGGTGGTCATGCTGCGTTGGCTTATCCTGCAGGGCTGATGGGGATTGAATTAGTACATGATGCGATGGCGAATCAGACGATTACCGCGTATTTGGAAAAATTGATGACGGATGAAGTCATTCCATCTTTGCCTGAAGTACAGGGTATTGATGTCCATGATTATTTAGCCATTATTAAACAGCGCTTTAGTAATCCAGAGATAAAAGATACTATTCAACGATTATACCAAGACGGACAGAATCGTTTACCTAAATTTATCTTACCCACTATCTGTGATAATTTAGACAATGCACGTAGTGTCAACGGGTTATCTCTTGTCATCGCGTTGTGGTGTAAAGTCTGCATGTTAGCGCATTTTAATATGAGTGGCATTGTGCTGTTTGGTGACGATAATCAAGCGATTATTGATGCGGCACTGAAAGCGTCTGATACACCAGAAGCGTTTATTGGTATGTCTCAAGTATTTGGTGCATTGAGTCAATCACCTGAATTATTATCACGCTTTAGCTTTTGGTTAGCGATGATTCATAGAGATGGCGTCGAGCCAACGTTACAGCATTATATCAATCAGTAAGGGATCATGTGAGCCAACATCAAGACATCGAATGTGTGATTTTTGACTGCGACGGTGTCTTGGTGGACAGTGAAGTATTGAGTCAAAAAGTATTGTTAGCCCTGTTGCAAGAAAAAGGCGTGAATGTCGATACACATTACTTTATCGCGCATTTTCTAGGGCGTAATTTTGAC
>ERZ1047472.1265-NODE-1265-length-20046-cov-5.847181_pt1 | contig 20046 bp, 18 predicted proteins | sample MGYA00383095_ERZ1047472 | MGnify/ENA primary metagenome ERZ1047472 (study PRJEB29581, sample SAMEA5548365) | metagenome | biome: marine; feature: coastal; material: water | depth 1 m | study: Short-term variability in the microbial, nano- and picoplankton... | reverse complement strand
TCATTCGATGTTGCCGCTATGTTATAGCAGCCCTGATACGTTCAGCGTGAGCTTCTAGCTCGGCAAAATCCGCCATGCCGCGTGCGTGCATCTGCAGGTCTATGCCATCGGTTCTGGGCAGAATGTGGAAGTGCAGATGAAAGACTGTCTGACCTGCAGCCGGTCCGTTTAACTGAGCAAGCATGATGCCCGGCACCTCAAATGCCTGTTTCACCGCAGCAGCCACGGTCTGCACTGTTGCCATGGTATGGCTCAGAATGACTGGGTCTGCGTTGAAGATATCTTCGGTGGAGTCCTTTGGTATGACGAGGGTATGCCCAGGTACTTGGGGCATTACATCCATAAAGGCCAACGAATACTCGTCTTCAAAAACTTTGAATGCCGGCGCCTCACCTCGGAGAATTTTGGCGAAGATGTTGTCGCTATCGTAGGCCATGCTTGCTGCTCTGTTCTATATCCAAGAGGTCGAGTTTGGCCATAAGCCATTCGACCTTCAAGTCAGGGATGCCAACACTTCGTCCGTGTGCTCCCCAAGCGTCGGCACTTTCGCGGTTAGGTCGGCATCGCTGCTCAACCCCGGAATTCTCGGTAGCTCAATCAATTCATCACCCACTTTGACGGTATAAGTATGGAAGTCTGGGTGGGATTTTAGGTGAGCCATTGAGTTAACCGGAGCAAACGCTAGGTCGGCTTGGGTAAACCGCTCCGACAACTGAGCATAGTCCATGGCTGATACTCCTAGCTGAACTTGCCTATCAACAAAATCGCGATTAGACACCCGGGTTTCATTGTCGCGACAACGCTGATCTTTGAACAGGTCTGGCTGCTGAATGCCTTCCTCGCACAAGCGCTGCCATTCTCGCTGGTTTTGAATGGATAAAATGAAGGATTGTCCGCATCGAGCGGTAAACACGCCGTAGGGGCAGATACCCGGATGGGCAAGCCCCACCCGCTCAGGGGCACCAGGCCCATATCGATCGAGTAAATATGGGACCGCGAGCCATTGAGCTACCGCGTCGAAGAGTGAAACGTTTAATCGAGATCCCGGTCCATTGTTCCCCCGCTTGATCAATGCCCCCAAGATGGCTTCGTAGGCAAACTGACCTGTGGCAATGTCCACCACAGACACACCCACTCGACCCGGCGCGTGGGGACTGCCGGAAATGGCGCTCAGGCCTGATTCAGCCTGCATCAGCAGATCATAGGCCTTGCGCTCGTGACCGGGTCCATCGGGAGCGAAGCCGGAAATCGACATGGAGATCAGACTCGGCAATTCCTGATGAAGCTGCTCCAGATCAAGCCCTAACTTTTGCAGGGCGCCCGGTTTCAGATTTTGAATTAGAACGTCGCAGTCATTGATGAGTTTTCGTAAGGAACTCACATGTTCGGGGCGAGCCAAGTCAAGAACCACGGATTTTTTTCCTGCATTGAGCCAGACAAAATAACTGCTTTGGCCTGCGATCGCGCTGTCATAACCCCGAGCAAAGTCACCTTCTGGTCGTTCAACTTTGATGACCTTTGCACCGGCTTGGGCTAGACGCATGGAACAGGCCGGAGCTGCCACCGCTTGCTCAATGGTGACCACGGTTGTGCCGCTGAGAAAACTCATATCAATTCCTTTTATTCATAAAAAAGAGGGCCTTAGCCCTCTTTTTTAACTCAAAGGATTAATCCTAGCTTTTAGGATTGTGTCCCATGATCGCCTTGGTTTCGAGGAACTCTTCAAAACCGTAGCGTCCCCACTCGCGACCATTACCTGACTGCTTGTAGCCGCCAAATGGCGCGCTCTGATCCGGTGGTGCGCCGTTCACGTGCACGTTGCCGGTTCGAATCAGTCGAGCGAGTTTGTTCGCGCGCTCGGGGTCTTCTGAAGAGATGTAGCCGCTAAGGCCATACAGAGTGTCATTGGCGATGCGCACAGCATCCTCGTCGTCTTCATAACCAATCATGGCCAACACCGGACCGAAAATCTCCTCACGGGCGATGGTCATGTCATTGGTCACATGGCTGAACACTGTGGGCTTTACGTAATAGCCAGCGTTAAGACCGTCCGGACGACCCGTACCACCGGTTTCCAGCTTGGCGCCCTCATCGATGCCCTGCTGGATAAGACCTTGAATCTTGTTGAACTGAACCTCTGAGACCACCGGGCCTATGGTTGTGCCTTCCGCATTAGGGTCGCCAACCTTGACTTGTTCAGCCGCAGCTTTTGCTACAGCGGCAGCTTCATCCATGCGTGCATTGGGCACCAGCATACGGGTAGGTGCGTTGCAGCTCTGACCAGAGTTGGTTGCCAAGCCGAATACGTCTCGAGAGATCGCCTTAGCAAAATCCGCATCGTCGAGAATAATGTTCGCGGATTTTCCACCCAGTTCTTGAGCAACGCGCTTCACGGTCGGCGCTGCAGCCTTGGCCACTTCTACACCAGCCCGTGTTGAGCCGGTAAAGGACATCATGTCTACGTCCGGATGAGCTGACAGAGCTGCACCTACCGTGGGCCCATCCCCGTTCACCAAGTTAAATACACCAGGAGGAACGCCGGCAGCATCCAACACTTCTGCAAACAAAATGGCATTGAATGGCGCCACTTCGGATGGCTTGAGGACCATCGTACAGCCGGCGGCCAGCGCAGGGGCCACTTTGCACGCGATCTGGTTTATCGGCCAGTTCCACGGGGTAATGAACCCGCACACCCCTGCCGGTTCCTTGATGACTCGAGTGGTGCCCATATCTTCTTCAAATTCGAACTCTTTTAAAACTTTAACCGCGGTCATCAGATGACCAATACCCGTTGGAGCCTGGGCTTTGGCAGCAAGGTTAGCAGGCGCGCCCATCTCTTCGCTGATCACAGCCGCGATATCGCCCATTCGCTCTGCGTATTTGGCGATCACAGCCTCCAGCAAAGCGATGCGCTCTTCCTTAGTGGTTTGTGAAAACGTCTCAAAGGCGGCTTTAGCTGCCGCTACAGCTGCATCCACGTCGGCTACGCCACCCATGGCGACGGCATCAATAGGCTGTTCGGTGGCAGGGTTAATGACGTCTAACGTGTCACTGGTCGACGGAGCAACCCAATGACCATTGATGTAGAACTTTTGTCTGTTACTCAACTATGCATCCTCTTAAAAAAATAAAACATGATCCCTCAACGCATACCGCACCCCATGGTGATTCTAGGCGCTACCCGCTTGCCAGCAGATTTCCTGCGGCTTCGCTTTGAAAGGGTGTCGTTTTTAAACACCGCACTCGGTGTCCCACCACAAGTTGGGACGTTGTAGCTTAACTAGCGATAAGAGATATGCAACGACCAGAGCGGGCCCGAGGAGCCGATGTCTCGCTATTAACGCGAATTTCTACAAAGGGGAAACGAAAAAGTCAGCAAGAGACTGACTTAGATGAAGAGTTGTCGATGGAAGGAAGGGGAATGCTGCCTTGGTCTGGATGTTCCAGAGACCCGCAGCATCCCCCAGCTTCTCGGCACTTTAACGCGATCGAGTTCGCTGAGTCTTAACCGTTGCCTCCACGCGACGATTGAAGCGACGATTTGCCGAGTTTTCCGGAGCAACCTCTGGGCGCTCCTCACCAAAGCCTCGAACAGCGATGTCGCCGGCAGGTACGTTTAGCGTTTCAACTAACAGCTTCTTCACTGCAGTAGCTCGGCGTTCAGACAATCCTTGATTGTATTCACTGGCACCAATGGTATCGGTGTGGCCATTCAGCCTTATCCGCGTATCCTTTCCACCTCGCAGGAAGTTTGCGATGTTGCGAGCCGACGCTCTGTGTTCGCTTTTAATCGCCGCAGAATCAAAATCGAATAAGAAGGTCACGCGCATTTCATCGCCAACTTTCACCTGGGTTTTCACGTAACAGCCAAATCAGTCAACATTACGGCTACGATCTGTCGTTCGGGGACACCGATCACGAGCATCGACCACGCCGTCTCCATCACCATCCAATCGAATGCGGCAGCCCCGGGCATCCACAGAGACCCCGCTAGGCGTACCTAAACAACGATCCTGAGAGTCAATAACACCGTCTCCGTCAGAATCAGCCGGCTTACTCTGTACAACCCTTGACGGCTCACTGGAAGCGAATCGGTAGACTAGGCCGACATTAAACGTGCGCTTCAGCAACGCATCTCTGTTGCCGTCATAGAAGTTAAATGCAGCCCGACCGTCAAGGTTGTTCCAAAGTTTCCATCGTATGCCGAGCCCTGCGTTCACTTGATCTTCAGAATCAACACCCGAGACCGCGACTTCTTGTTGACCGAAACCCAAGCTCAAGTATGGGTGAATGTTGTCACTTTCAAGAAAATGATAGAGCGCTCGAATACTCCAAACGTCAACGTCCGCATCTCCTCCGCCTCTTTTTGGACTTGTATCACCGGTAAGAAAGTCAGCTTCTAGGGCGACAGGGCCGACAAAACGATAGCCTGCACCAAGGCCGTAAACTGCTTCGGACCTTAAATCACTGGCGTCAGCGTACTCCGGAGCCGCAATTTGAGGAAAGACGTAGACGCCTTTCTCATCTGCCATCGTCAGACTGGGACCCGCAACCAAGAAAAGGCTGAGGCAAACAATCGAGGTAAACAATTTCATGGGAATATCTCACTAAGATGCGCATTTAAAGGCGTTATGCCGGTTTTGCGCTAGCGAATTTACCCTTCTGGGCAAGTCGTCCCATAAACTGGTCGATAAAGGGTATTTTTTGTGAGATGAACGGTGGTTGTTGGGCTCAAATACTTACGTTTGGCTCTGCCTGACGGGTAGATACTGCGCACAGCAGTAGCCACTAGCCCAAGCCCATTGAAAGTTGTAGCCGCCGAGCCAGCCTGTAACGTCAAGAGCCTCTCCAATGGCAAATAAGCCCGGAAAGCGACTGGCCTCAAAGGTTTTCGATGAGAACTCTTTTGTACAGATTCCTCCGAGCGTCACTTCCGCTGTTCGATACCCTTCCGTTCCGCCGGGTTTAAACGACCAACGCGTCAGCGCCAGCGCAACCTGTTTTTGCGCCTCACCGCCCAACTGCCCCATCACACCATCGGCAAACCAATGACCGGCAATGGTATCGACAAAGCGGTTGGGGAGAACGGTCTTCAGCACCGTCGACAATAAGGCCTTAGGACGTCTGCTTTGCTCTTCTTGCAACCAAGAGGCCAGATCCAGATCGGGAAGCAAATTAATATCAATGGCATCCCCCGACGACCAATAGGATGACGCCTGCAACATGGCTGGCCCGCTCAATCCGCGGTGGGTAAAAAGTAGATTTTCGCGGAAAGACTGACCGGCACAAGAAACCTCACAATCTAAGGCAACACCGCTCAACTCGCCCAACACGGCGCGATCAGCGTTATTCCACGTCAGAGGCACCAATGCAGGACTCGGAGGAACCACCGCCATTTCGAATTGGGTGGCAAGGCGCAGGGCAAGATCCGTGGCCACTTTCGGCAACGATAAGCCCCCGCTGGCCAGCACCACCGACGGCGTTACGAGCCGTTCTGAGGCTGTCCCTTGGCTATGTCGACGGCTTTTTTCACCCGCGTTGCCGCCCCTTTGCTGCTGCTTTGGTCCGCCGACCACCACATCGTAGTGACCTGCTATCGATTCTGACGGCGCTACCGACGTTACTTCAGAATTCAGGCGGACAACGACACCCACCTTTGCTGCCTCGGTTAGTAGCATATCCACTATGTCTTGAGCGCTTCGGTCGCAAAACAATTGGCCTAACTTCTTCTCGTGATAGGCAATGCCGTGGGCATTTACCATGTCGATAAAGTCATCGGGACTGTATCGACGCATGGCCGAGATACAAAAGTGTTCGTTATCAGACAGGTAGTGCTGCTGAGGGTCTGCCCACAGGTTGGTGAAGTTACAGCGGCCACCGCCAGACACCAGGATTTTCAACCCCGGTTTTGCTCCTCTCTCTAGCACCAAAACCCGGTGCCCTAGGCGCCCCGCGTGTATGGCGCACATCAATCCACTGGCACCGGCGCCCACAATAACCACATCAAAGTCTTGTTCGACGCCCATCCTCTGCTCAGACACCTTTGTCACGACCAATGCTCCCACACTGGTTGGCAGGAATTAGGCAATGACTGGGCCTGGCCTAGCGCCGCCCATGGCTGCCCTGGGTGATGAAAGTCTGAACCTGCGGAAGCGTAAAGATCGTAGCGCAGGGCAAGATCCATCAGCGTTCGGACTTTACTTGGCTCCTGATGACCGGTGACCACCTCTATGCCCTGCCCTCCTGCCTGCACGAAATCCGCCAGCAGGCTTCGCAACTTGGTTATAGTCATCTTGTATTTCAGCGGATGAGCCAACACCGCCACGCCGCCGGCCCCGGTAATCCAGGCAATCGCGGTTTCCAGAGTCGGCCAGTTCGCCTTAATGTCTCCGGGCTTACCACTGCCTAGGACCCGCTTAAAGGCAGTAGACATGGATGACATCTGCCCTGTATCAACCAGATGTCGCGCGAAGTGCGGGCGACCGATCGTGCCGTTACCGGCCAAGCTTTGAACCTGGGTCAGTTCGACCTCAAATCCCAACCGCTGTAGCACAGCAGTGATGCTTTCAGCTCGTGACAAACGCGCCTGCCCTTGAGCCTGCATTGCTTGACGAAAGCCCGGATCATTCAGATTCATGTTGAGACCAACAACATGGATGCCCCGCCGCTGCCAGTGACATGAGATTTCGCAGCCACTGATCAGCTCAAGACCCAATTCGACAGCTTGGGTCTGTAGCGTCTGGGAATATCCGTTCACGGTGTCGTGATCAGTAATAGCCATTAGTTCAACGCCACGCTCTTTCGCCAGCATCAGTAGCTCAAAAGGCGCAAGGGAGCCGTCGGAGAAGAGACTGTGACAATGAAAATCAAATGCGCGAGGTGCTGACATAAATGCTGCCGATTTCAGAGTCACTACGGTACACAAATCCCCGCAATTAAAGAATGGGATTTCGTCGTACCGCTGGGTTTCAGCGCTGACTTGGGGCAAACTTTCCGACTGGCTTTGAGGCAATACGGCCCTCATCGCCGAACAACGTTTTACCACTGATCGAAATTCTTCCAGGGGAGAGGCTATGAAAGGAACCGTACATTACGAGGTGCGCGGCAATGTTGCGCTAATGACCATCGACAACCCACCAGTAAACCCACTATCTTCAGGGGTGCGACAGGGACTACACGATGGTTTGAGCCAAGCGCTAAGCGATGACGCCGTCGCTGCCATCGTTTTGACCGGTGCGGGCAGAGCCTTTATTGCTGGTGCGGATATCTCAGAATTTGGCGGCAAAAGTGAAGGTCCAAGCCTGCACGACTGCCTGGCAGCCATGGATAACAGCAGCAAGCCTATTGTAGCCGCCATTAATGGCACCGCCTTTGGTGGCGGCCTTGAAGTGGCCCTATGCTGCCACTACCGCGTTATCGCGCCCTCGGCGCCGGTAGGTTTGCCTGAGGTAAAGTTGGGCTTGCTGCCCGGTGCCGGCGGCACCCAGCGACTTCCTCGCCTGATCGGCGCTGAAAAAGCACTAGACTTCATGTTGTCCGGAGACCCAATTCCCGGCCCCGCTGCAGTCGCAATGGGCATTGCCGATGAATTGGCCGAAGGCGATATTGTGGAAGCCGGTCTGACATTTGCGGCGAACCTAATCGCTAAAGGCGGCCCTGTCAGACGCATCCGCGATGAAGAAGAAATTGTCCGCCAAGCTCGTGGCAATGCGGAAGTCTTCGACAACGCACGCAAAAACGCGGCCCGGAAAATGCGCAAACGTTTCGCACCGGAAATGATCGTGCAATGTGTCGAAGCAGCGGTAAATCTGGGCGACTTCGACGCCGGTATTGCGGTTGAACAAGAGTGTTTCGCTAACTGCCTCAAGCACCCTCAACGCGAGTCGCTCATCCATATGTTCTTTGCCGAACGCGAAGTAGCGAAAATTCCCGACGTCCCCAAGGACACGGCTACCCAGGAAATCGCCAGTGCCGCCGTTATTGGCTGCGGCACCATGGGCGGCGGCATCGCTATGTCTTTTTTGAACGTTGGAATCCCGGTCATGTCAGTGGAAATGGATCAAGAAGCGCTAGATCGCGGTTTGGGCGTGATCAAGAAAAACTACGACATTCAAGTTCAGCGCGGTCGTATGACGGCCGAGCAAGTCGACGAGCGTATGTCCCTAATCAGCGGCACCACGGATTACGCTGACATCAGCGGTGCTGATGTCATTATCGAAGCCATTTACGAGAACATTGATGTGAAGGTCGAAACCTTTAAAAAGATGGATGCAGTGGCAAAACCTGGCGCCATCTTGGCCAGCAACACTTCGGGCCTAGACATCGATAAGATGGCTGCGGCGACCGGTCGTCCTGAGGCCGTCATTGGCCTGCATTTCTTTAGCCCGGCTAACGTGATGCGATTGTTGGAAGTTGTGCGTGGCGAAAATACCAGTAAGGAGGTTATTGCGACCTCTATGAAGCTAGGCCGAACCCTCAACAAAATCGCCGTATTGTCCGGCAACGCTCCAGGCTTTATCGGTAACCGCATGCTTGCGGGTTACACTCGGCAGGCTGGCGAAATCATTCTGCAGGGCGCGACACCCTACCAGGTGGACAACGCCATTCTCGGCTTCGGCATGCCCATGGGCCCCTTCCAAATGAACGATCTTGTGGGACTGGACCTTGGGTGGCGTGCGCGCAAGCTCAACGGCATTGCACCCGAGGACGTTCCAATTACCGCACGAGTGGCAGATAAGCTGTGTGAAATGGACCGATACGGGCAAAAGACCAGCCGCGGCTACTACATTTATCCAGAGGGAAGCCGTGCTGGACAAGCCGATCCGGAAGTCGTCCAAATTGTGGAAGAGACTTCAGCGGAACTTGGCATCCAGCGTCGCTCCATCGAAGATGATGAGGTGCTCAAGCGCTGCCTGTACCCACTCATCAATGAAGGCGCGCGGATCCTCGAAGATGGCATCGCCATTCGGCCTTGCGACATCGACATTGTCTACATCAACGGCTACGGATTCCCGGAAGTTACTGGTGGACCCATGTTTTGGGCGGACCAAATTGGGTTAGACAACATCTTGGCCGACATCAAGAAGTTCGAAGCCGAGTACGGTGGCGATATCTGGAAGCCTGCACCACTGCTCGAAAAACTAGTGGCCGAAGGCAAGAACTTCGCGAGCCTGCAAGGATAGCGAGCGGCCAACAACAACCTTGGAGAGAACGGGACGGACTGTTTTAGCAGCCCGTTTCGCTCCCTAAGGTGTTTTGCTGATCGAATCTGGCGACTATAGAAGGTCCTATCGAGGTAACCATGGCGGAAAAATCACGGATTAATACCATAGGCATTCACCATGTTTCGATTAACGTCACAGACGTCGAAGCGGCGCTGGCGTTTTATCTGAACATCCTTGAACTCGAACAGCTACCTCGGCCAGACCTCGGTTTTCCCGGCGCATGGATCAAAGCTGGCGATCAAGAAATCCATCTGCTTGGCATCGACAGCGGTCGCCCCTTGAAAGAACAGCATTTTGCCTTCGCGGTAACCGATGCGGACTCAGTTCACGCGGCCTTAACTGCCCAAGGGTTCACCCCCTCCTCAATTCGGGACATTCCCAACATTTGTCGACAGTTTTTTACCCACGACCCCAGTGGCAACATGATTGAGTTCAACCAAAGGCTGTAGCACTTTGCAAGTTGAGTCGCATCGTCCAAAGTTCGTCGACTAAAATCCTTAAAACCCAGAACCACGAGCTATGCGATACCGACCACATTTGTGGACATATGCCATCGCACCAATGGTTTTGTATTGATTGAAGTGCTGCTAACACGATACTTTCGATCACCAGATGAAAGTAAATAGAGCCTTGAAGGCCATATGGCGGGATTGTGAGGGGAAATCATGGGCACGACACTTAGCCACCAAACATCGAGCACAGTGGATGAGGCAACCCTGCTAACGGCAGCCGCGACACTGGCGGACCGATTCGCCCCCCTCGCCGATGACTTTGATCGCAATCGGAAACTGGACCAAGACGCCAGCGATGCCATGGCCGAAGCGGGATTTTATCGCCTCTTTGTGCCAACACACTTGGGCGGACTGGAGGCCTCGCCCGTTATCAGCGCCAAAGTATTTGAGCGACTTGCCCAGGGCAACGCCGCCTGCGGCTGGGTAGCGTTTATTGCCGCAACCAGCGGTTCAACTCTCGCCAGCATTCCAGAAGAATCCGCCAGACAAATTTTCGCCCACCCCAACGTCATGGTCGCCGGCGTGTTCGCACCGTCGGGCAAGGCGCACGTCGAAGAAAACGGAGTGACCGTGAATGGACGATGGCAGTGGGGCTCAGGCACCCAAAATGCCGACTGGGTCCTTGGCGGCTGCATGGTGGACGATGGCAGCGAGCAACCCACACAGCACATGGTGTTGATGCCTGCCAGCGCTATTAGTTTTTTAGACACTTGGCATGTATCCGGCCTTCAAGGCACCGGCAGCACCGACTATCAGGTGACGGACTTACAGGGATCGCTGGGCCACATTGTTGGTTACAACAAGAACCGCCCGCCCAAACGTCCTTTGTATCAGTTTCCTCAATTCACCCTTTTAGCCATTGGTATTGGCGCAGTAGCCTTGGGTATCGGTCGAGCCGCCATCGACGAGCTAGTCAATCTGGCCCAAAGCAAAAAGCGTATTAACAGCAAAGCAACCCTAGCAGACCGTGTGCACTCCCACCTTGAAGTAGCAAGAGCCGAAGCCACCCTGCGGAGCGCTCGCGCGTTCTACTATCAATCCATTGAAGCGGCTTGGAACACCGCGATAAGCGGCGAAAAAGTCAGCGTGGATCAGCGTCGAGACATTCGCCTAGCGACCACCCATGCCGTAGAGGCCAGCATCAAAACAGTGGATGCCATGTATACCTTGGGGGGCGGAGCGGCCGTCTACCGGGACTCTCCTCTTCAGCGTCATTTCCGTGACGTGCACATGGCCTCCCAACACATAATGGTCGCCCCCAGCACACTAGAAACTGTTGGTCGGCTGTATCTGGGCCAGGAGGCCCAGATTGCTACCTTGTGATGCACGCTCTTAAGGGTTAGCTGAGGATCCAACCACCGTCCACGTCCACTGTCGTTCCCGTAACGAAATCATTTTCCACCACGAACATGATGCCCTTGGCCACCTCGTCAGGGGTACCCGGCCGAGGTATCAAATTTTTAGCGGTCGCACCGCCTAGCATTTTAGTGCGCGCGTCCGCGTCGTTACCAAACATCGGTGTATCGATGACGCCCGGACTTACTACGTTGATACGGCGGGGGGCTAGCTCAGCCGTTACCGCTCGCACAAACTGTTCAACCGCGCCACCGACAGAAGCGATAGCCGCTTGGCCAGGCTTTGCACGCCGTGCGGGAGAACCGGATACCAATACGATGCTACCCGTGTCGCTCATGTGCTCGGCACCCAAGCGAACCACATTGGTATAACCCCACAACTTATCAAAAGAAGCCCGGTAGCCTGCCAAATCCATTTGCAGAAATGGCCCCGCCGCCCGCTCGCCACCTGTGGCAGCGGAGATCAGCACATCGACAGGGGCATGGGCGGCAAACAAGGCCGCCAGCGCAGATTCATCTCGGACATCGCAGGCTGCCAGTTCCACACCGATATCACCGGCCTTATCTGGGTTACGGCTTATCGCTACCACGTTGGCGCCTTGTGCCTGAAGCAACTTTACCGTGGCAAGCCCGATGCCCGAGGTGCCACCAAAAACCAACGCTTTCTTTCCCGCTAAATCCATATCCTCTTCCCTTTTGAAACGTGTCCGTATTGGAGCAGAGCCTCAACGGGTTGTCATCCTGCCTGATGAAAATCTCGAAACCCGAGAGGTAATTTCGCTACACTTTGGCATCGATCATCAGAGCATAAGCCGTGTACCCAGACCGTCCTCTAACCGAAGCCCTAGAACGCATCAGCACCAGACGCTCCGTCAAAGCTTTAGATTTACAGGAGCCGGGCCCAAGTGCCGATAGCCTAGCTGCGATGCTAGCCACTGCATTGCGGGTTCCCGATCACGGCAAGTTAGGGCCTTGGCGACTGGTCACCTTCGAGAACGACGATCGCGAGGCCTTTGGAAAAATACTGGCGACCCGTTGGCAGGCACTTCACCCGGAAGCCAACGACGCTCAGATTGCCTATGAGCAAAACCGCTTTCTGCGTGCACCAATCGTCGTCGCCGTTATCAGCCAGCGTCAGGCCGATCACAAGATTCCCGAGTGGGAGCAAATTTTATCCGCTGGCGCGGTATGCCAAAATCTGTTGGTCGCTGCCAGCTTGGCGGGGTTTGCTGCCCAATGGCTTACCGAGTGGTATACCTACGACGCCCACATTCAATCGCTTTTCAATATCGGCGATCACGAAGATATCGCGGGTTTCGTCTACATTGGCAGTGCTTCGGCCAAGCCAGATGAGCGCGCCAGACCGGATACTCAGGCTCGGATCAACCGTTGGACAGAGACCATGGCGCTGGGTAGCTAACGAATAATCAACAAAGAGGGGAAACTCATGGAAGATGTCGTAATTATTGATGCCGCAAGATCCGCGGTGGGCCGCAAGGGGGGGAGCATTGGCGGTGCACACCCTGCCGACATGCTGGGTCAGGTCATGATGAAACTGCTGGCGCGCAACAAGCTAACCTCCTCGGATGTGGAGCAGGTTGTTGGTGGGTGCGTGAATAAACTGGCGTCTCAGGGCATGAACATTACCCGCACCGCGTGGTTGGCCAATGGGGGCGCCATAGAGACACCTTGCATCACCATCGATTCACAATGTGGGTCATCCCAGCAATCAACCACCCTCGCCCACAACATTATCTGCTCCGGCGCTGCGGATGTTGTCATGGCCTGCGGCGTTGAAAACATGACCCGAGTACCCATCGGTAGCGACGCCATTCCAGCCAACAAAAAAATGGGTAAGCCCATTGGCCGCAGCTACTTCGAGCAGCGAGAGTTCACCAGTCAGTTTGAGGCGGCCGAGCGGTTGGCAGAAAAATACCAGCTCACAAGAGCCGATACCGATAACTTTGGCCTACGCTCACAGACTCACGCCAAGGCGGCTATTGAAAACGGTCATTTCGACAGCCAAATCATTGAAATCGAAGCCCCAGAAATGGACGACGACTTCGAGCGCACTGACACGATGTTACACGTGACCAAGGACGAGGTACCCAGAGATACCAGTCTTGAAGCATTGGCCGGTCTAAAGAGCGTGGCTCGTGAAGACGGCGTGCACACCGCTGGCACGTCATCGCAAATAGCCGATGGCGCCGCCGCTGTGCTGATGATGAGCGCTTCCAAAGCCAAGGAGCTTGGCCTTACGCCCATGGCAGTGGTTCGAGCCTCGGCCCTAGTCGGCTGCGATCCGGTCATGATGCTGGAAGGGCCAATTCCTGCTACCGAAAAAATGCTCAAGCAAACCGGTTTGGACATCGCTGACATCGACGTATTCGAAGTCAATGAGGCCTTCGCCTCAGTCGTCTTGGCTTGGGCAAAGGCCGTTGATGCAGACATGACCAAGGTAAACCCCAACGGTGGAGCTATTGCCCTCGGTCACCCTTTGGGAGCCACAGGCTGCATCTTGGTCACCAAGGCCCTCCACGAGTTGGAGCGCACCGGCGGCCGCTATGGACTGATCTCTATGTGCTGCGGCGGTGGATTAGGCACTGGCACGCTCATTGAGCGGGTAGCCTCCTAGCCCTCATCCAAGATTAAGCCGAGTCACCGACGTGTGCTCGGCTTACCCTCACCCACGATGGAACCGGCCCTCTTAGTACAGACGGCGTCAACCCAACCCCGCTAAAGAGTTCGATCCAGCCACCAGCGAAAACCCTTGGCCACGGCTGGGGTCATGCGCGTGCGGCTGTATGCATCCCCCAGTCTTTTCAAAAACTCGCTTCGGGTTGGATAACTAAATATTGTCTTTGCCGCCGCCGACAAACCCAGTCCGTTGGTCATCATCAGACCTATGGGTGCCAGCAGCTCGCCAGCATCGTAGCCCACGATGGTTGCACCCAAGATTTTATCGGAACCCTTTACTGTGTAGACCTCGGCGTGTTGGGTCGCTTCTTCCAGCACCCTCGGATCGGCCCGAGAACGGTCTAACTCGTTGAGATCAAACTCGTAGGTGTCAAAAGCAGTCCCTCGCTTTTCTAGACTCGCTGGATTTTCCCCCACACTGGCCACTTCGGGATCCGTGTAGGTGCAGTGGGGAACGATCAATCTGTCAACCTTGGCCGTGGGTGCAAACAAGGTATTTTGAATCAGTGCACGCGCTTGAGCGTCGGCGTGATGGGTAAACTGCAGGTTGGCCGCGCAATCACCGGCGGCGTAGATAGCCTTATTGGTCGTTTGCAGCTTTGCATTGGTTTGAACAAAACCTTGGGGCGTAAGCGCCACCCCAGCGGCTTCCAGATTCAGTGAGTGGGTATTGGGTTTGCGACCTAGGGCAACCAGAATACGCTCACAATTGATCTCTTCCTCGCCGCTGACAATGGTGCCGCTTCCCCGCACTTCTCGCACCCCCTGCCCTAAGTAAAGTTCCACACCCGTTGCCTCAAGGGCATGAGCCACTGCCGCGCTTGCCCTAGGCGTTTCGTTAGGGAGGACTCTATCCGCCAACTCAAACAGCGACACCTTGACACCAAGGCGGGCAAAAACCTGAGCCAGCTCGCATCCAATAGCCCCGGCACCGAGAATGGCCAATGACTTAGGCGCGTCCTTAAGATCAAAGACCGTTTCATTAGTCAGCGGCTGAGCTTCGCGAAGACCGGGAATAGGTGGTACCCCGGCACTGGCGCCGGTGCACAAAGCGATGCGGCGGGCGTTGAGGGCAATATCGCCAACGCAAATTTGGCCAGCGTCATTGAAGGCAGCATCACCGAGAAACACATCCACTCCCGCTTCGGTGTAACGCTCAACGGAATCGTGGGGGGCAATACCCGCACGCACCTGCCGCAGCCAACCAAAGGCCTGTTGAAAATCCGCCTCTGGCCGTTTGCTGAAGGCCAGCAGGGACTTGGACGGCATACAACCCACGTTCAGGCAGTCACCTCCCATCTCGTGCCGTTCAATTAACGCCACCTTGGCCCCAAGCCCCGCAGCACCGATAGCACTGATTAACCCTGCAGGTCCCGCCCCTACCACCACTAGGTGATACCGCGACTGGGGCTGAGGATTCACGTGGTTTTCTGGACTAAGCAATCCCTTGGAGATCAGATCAAATTCAGCGCCAGCGTAGTTAGGCGTGCTCATTGTTGGCTTTCCTGTGTGTTATCCGAGGATGAATCTGACGTTCCCAGCTGTTGCTCCAATGCCCCGCTAGCAAATCGGGTAATCAAAACCGTCAGCACCAATGTGGCAAATAAACCAAGATACAGCAGACTATTGCCCACGGGGGACTCCGCCAGTTCACCGCTGAACAAGGTGGTTAGATTTTGGGCGATGGAACCCAAATAAACGTAGAGCAGCGTGCCCGGAATCATGCCCAACCAAGAAACCAGAACGTAGGTTTTCAACGGTACTTGCGTCAGCCCCAAGGCGTAATTCAAGAAGCTAAAGGGAAAAGCGGGAGATAATCGGGTCAACAGCACCACCAAGGCGCCCCGCTGGCCTACCGCGCGATCCAAGGCTGAAAACCTAGGCATGTCGCCGAGTTTACCCGCCACCCAGTCTCTGGCCGCAAAACGTCCAAGCACGAAGGCGCAAGTTGCCCCAACGGTACTGGCGAAAGAAACAATGGCAAAGCCGGCGCCCAGACCAAACAAATAACCAGCTCCAAGAGTCAACAAACTACCCGGCAGCATCAACACCACGGCAACAATGTAGAACAGTGCGAATACCGCCCACGCAATAGTTGGGTTGGCCTCAATCCAAGTAAAGAACCCTTGCAACCAGTCGACAACCGGCAGGGTAAGCACCGCCACCACAAGCACTACTAAAGCAAGGGCAAAAATCACTGGCTTTGACAGAGTTAATTTAGCCATTAAAGCGCCTCGGCCTGCTCGCGCAGGGCAAACTTTTGAACTTTGCCCGTGGAGGTTTTTGGCAACTCGGTAAACACCACGTTTTTAGGAACTTTGAAACGGGCTAGGCTTTCTCGACAGTAGTCTAGAACTTCCAGCTCGCTCAGTGACTCACCGGGTTTGAGGGTAACGAAGGCACAAGGCGTCTCCCCCCACTTGTCATCATTCTTCGCTACCACCGCAGCCTCCATAATGGCCGGGTGTTTAAACAGCAGATCCTCAATTTCGATGCTGGAGATGTTTTCCCCACCAGAAATAATAATGTCTTTGGAGCGATCTTTTATCTGGATGTAACCATCCTCAGTCCACACCGCAAGATCCCCCGAATGAAACCAGCCCCCGGCAAAGGATTCGGCGGTGGCGCTGGGGTTCTTTAGATATCCCTTCATGACGTTGTTACCACGCATCATTACTTCGCCGATGCTGACACCATCCTGAGGCACCGGCTCCAAAGTGTCCGGGTCGGCAACCATCAAGCCTTCGAGCATTTGTCCACCAACTCCCTGTCGCGCTTTAAGACTGGATTGAGCCTCGGCGTCTAGCCCACCCCACAGATCATCCCGCCATGCGCACAGGGTGACCGGGCCGTAGGTTTCTGTCAGGCCATAGACATGGGTTACGTCCACGCCCTGCTCCTGCATACCTTGAATAATCGCTGCTGGCGGCGCCGCCCCAGCGGTCATGGTCTTGATCGGTTTTGTCACCAACTGTTTGAGGGTCTCAGGGGCGTTTAACAGCGTATTGAGCACTACTGGTGCACCGCAGAAGTGAGTAACTCCGAACCGTCCAATAGCTTCGTATACCGCGTCCTCTCTGACTTGTCGCAGGCAAATAGAGGTCCCGGCATTCACCGCCAAGGTCCAGGGGAAGCACCAGCCGTTGCAGTGAAACATGGGCAGCGTCCACAGATAGACGGGATGCTCACCCATATCCCAAGTCAGTGCATTCGAGACTGCGTTGAGATACGCCCCGCGATGATGGTAGACCACGCCCTTAGGATTACCCGTGGTGCCAGAAGTGTAATTTAGTGCAATGGCGTCCCATTCGTTGCCGGGTAAAAACGCATCGGCATCCAGCGCCTGCAGCGGATCTAGGGCAACCGGACATTGATTGACCAAGTCCTCATAACTGGTATCCCCCAACAGGCTGCCATCGGCATAGGTGGCATCGTCAATATGAATCACCTGGGGCGGCGATGACATCTGAGCTAACGCCTGCTCTGTCACTGGACCAAACTCTTTATCAACGATCACAACCTTGGCTTCGCCGTGCTCCAAAATAAACGCGATAGTTGCTGCATCCAGCCGGATATTGATGGCGTTCAGCACGGCTCCAGCCATTGGCACCGCATAGTGCGCTTCAAACATCTCTGGAATGTTGGCGCTGATGATGGCCACGGTATCGCCGCGCCCGATGCCTTGGGCGTTAAGAGCCGCAGCCACGTTGACGCTTCGGTAAAAAACCTCACGCCAGGTCAGCGTGCGCTCACCGTAGCAAACCGCTGCTTTGTCGCCGTAAACCATGGCAGCTCGTCGCAGCATGGATATGGGTGACAACGGCACGAAGTTCGCCGGGTTTGCATTCAAGTCTTGGTCATAAATACTCATGTGGTGTTGTCCGTCTGATCATTATTCGGCTCTAAGCCAACTTCCCGCTGTCTGTTTTATCAGCCTTAAGGAAGCTTGATTTGCTGTGCACGAAGCTTACCCAACGCATCCTCATCCATGGTGATCGCTTTGCGGGCCCTTAGGTCCATGCGCAGGGCTACCGCTTGGGCACACACATGACAGCGTTGGGTTTGGGGGTTGAATATCAGGTGGGCAAAGGACTGTACTCTGGGTCCAACCTCAACAATACCCGACATAACCCGAAAGGGGTCTCCGGATCCCAGCGTCCCGTCATAGGCGCGGCGAAACTCAACCACGGCCCCACCTTCTTCTTCGTTCGCATGGCTCTCCGGGAATACGGTGCCCCACAAATGTGGCATCGAGTCAGAAATTCGACCCATGCAGTGAAAAGGCAATAGTAAGCCCGCGTCGGTGCATTCCTCACCCTCCAGAACCCCGGCACCGATGGTTCGAAAACCCAATTCCGTCGCCTGATCTGGGGTTAGATGGTGTAATGCCACGTTTGCCGTTATACCTCGAGGCCAAGCAGGGGCAAGGTCCTCAGGGGCCAGACTGCTGCCCAATTGCTTCAGCCGCACGGCGATGTCTCCAGTCCCCATGTCGCAGAGCATGGAGCATGCCACCGCTCCGGTAGCTTCGTTCCGAAGTTCCACCACAACCTGGAATTCGTCGCTTGCAACGGCGCTAAAGTAGCCACCTAGAGGCGCGGCGATACGAGACTCCGCTTGAAACCGGATATGCTGTCGCAGGATCATCGCTGGCAGCCGGCCTATGTCTTCCCTTGTCAGACAGTGGTGCTCAAGCAACCCCGACAGAAGTGTTTGATAGAGCTTTTGCTCGCAAAATCGCACATTTAGATGATCGTTTTCATCGCACTCCCAGCGATTTACGCTGCCGCGATAGGTCAATTGCATAACGAGTCCTTAGAGATAGAGGCTGTTACAAGCCTGTGAGCAGAATGATAAGCACCGCGGGTACGACGATAAAGCGCATCAGTGTCCACCATAGGCTAAACCCTATCGGGTTGGTAATACCGAGTTCTTCGCAGCTTATTTGCTTGGGTAAACGCCAGGCCACGAAGACAGCGATCAGCAAGCCGCCCACGGGCAACATCACTTGATTGGGCAGGTACTCAATCCAGTAGTCCAGACTTTGGCCAAACATCGAAACGCCGGCCCAAGAGCTGAAACTCAACGCACTGACCATAGAGCAAGGCAGCAGAGCGCCAAAGGTGAAAACCGTAGCGCGCCGCCGAGACACGTCCAAGCGCTCCTGAACATAGCCTGTAACTGGTTCCGCCAAACCCACGATGCTGGTAATGGCCGCAACACAAAGAAGCAGAAAGAATACAGCCCCCACCAGAGCACCGCTGCCCATTCGATCGAAGGCCACCGGCAGAGTTTGAAAAATCAGGCCTGTTCCCGCCCCCACGTCCAAACCGTTATGGAATACCATGGGAAAGATCACCAGGCCCGCCAGTAAGGCCACGAAGGTGTCAGCAGCGACTATAATCATGGCGGATTGGGCAATGGAAATACTCTTTGGCAGATAAGCACCGAACATCATCATGCCGGCCATGGCCACGCCAATGGAAAAAAACGCCTGGGACAAGGCGGCCAAGAACGTTGCGCCAGTGACTTTGGAGAAGTCTGGCTTGAACAAGTAGTTAAAAGCCTCTGGCATGCCACCTACAAACAGGTTGTAGATCATTAGCAACAACAGCAAAACGAACAGGGTAGGCATAAGTATCTTCACTGCCCGCTCAATACCCTGTTGGACACCGCTGGCAATAATGGCCCCCGCCGCCCCCAAGGCGACTGCACCCCAAAAGATCAGGCTGACAGGGTTTGCCAGCGCCTGCTCAAATCGCAAGGCCGCAAGTTCAGGCGTTGCCGTAAGTAAAGTGCCCTGCAAGGCTTGATAGAAGTAATACAACACCCACCCCGCGACTACGGCGTAGGAAATCAAAATACCAAAAGCAGTGACAATGGTGAGATTACCGACCCATGACCAAACAGGCTTCAGGCCCGCCTCGACGCTGACATCACCGATGGCATAGGGGGGTGATTTAGCCCCCCGTCGCCCTACCAAAAACTCCGACATCAAGATGGGGACCCCAATGCCGAAGGCACACAGCAGGTAGATTATGACAAAGGCCGAACCTCCGTTTTCGCCGGTCACATAGGGGAAACGCCAGATGTTCCCCAAGCCAACGGCAAATCCGATAGATGCCAGAATAAACCCGCTTCGGGAACCCCACGCGGCCTTGGCTGCGGTCATCTAACGCCCTTGAAATTCTGGCGCGCGTTTTTCAACGAACGCTTGGGCTGCGTCTTTGTGGTCCTGAGTAGTAAAACACCGAGCCA
>ERZ1047472.1259-NODE-1259-length-20116-cov-10.423409_pt1 | contig 20116 bp, 16 predicted proteins | sample MGYA00383095_ERZ1047472 | MGnify/ENA primary metagenome ERZ1047472 (study PRJEB29581, sample SAMEA5548365) | metagenome | biome: marine; feature: coastal; material: water | depth 1 m | study: Short-term variability in the microbial, nano- and picoplankton... | reverse complement strand
TTATAAAGTTGTTGGAAATAAAAAATGCCTTATAATTTCTTGAAAAGCATCAGTTATAGGTCTATATGTCGTTTTTTAACTTATATAATAAAAGTAAGTACGGTTACAAATACAGATAATTTTAAAATAACTCCAATAGCGTTTACATTATTGAATTGCTTGAATTTAAGACGTTGTCTCATTCCAAAAACAGATGGTTTTGAAGATTTTATAAAGTTTTGCTCAACTGCAGCCTTATAATTTGAGTTTACAAAGGTTCGTTTGCATAAATAAACGTTTCTCTGGGTTCGGGTAATGGTTCTGTTTCAAATGTATTTAATACTAATTCCATGATTGATAAAATTTAATTGGTTATACTTAAAGACGGTATTACATTAAAATTGTTACAAGAATTTTTTCGCTAAACACTTAAAAACAACACTAAAATCATCAGAATATCAGTAAAAATAAAAGCTAGGTTAAAATTGAAATATTCAAAAAAAATTTAAATCATTTCAAATTAAATTAAAGAAGAGAACGTTTTAGATTAAAAAATTATCGATTTCTCCAGAAAAAAGGTGTCAGCAAAATAAGCACAGTAAATAACTCCAAACGACCTAAAAGCATTAAAAAAGATGCCCACCATTTCCCTAAAGGTGGTAAAGCCGAATAATTATTCACAGGCCCAAAATCACCTAATGCTGGCCCAACATTTCCTAAAGTTGACGCAGAAAGACCAATTGCAGAAGTAAAATCTATTTGAAACATTGAAAATACTAGTGCCCCAAAAATAAACAACAACATATAACTTATAAAAAAACCAAGGATATTAAATACAATACCACCAGAAACTGACTTTTGATTATACCTAACAGGTAATATAGCATTGGGGTGCAATGCACGTTTAAACTCTAAAAATCCATTTTTTATTAGTATCATATGTCGCATTACTTTAATACCTCCTGAGGTGCTTCCAGCTGAACCTCCTAAAAACATTAAACCAAAAAAGAAGACCGTTAAAAATGGAATCCACATTGTATAATCTGCAGTTACAAATCCAGTAGTAGTTACTATAGCAAGTACTTGAAACAAGGCGTGTCTAAATGAGCTTTCCAACTCACCCAAAACCATAGGATGGTATACCTTAGAATGTGAAATGTCTGCTTTAAAATAAATAACCAAAGCTACTATTATTGTAAAAACTATAATGAACTTGAAATACAATTTAAACTCATCATCTTTTATAATTTTCTGCACTCGCCCTTTAAAAGCAAAATAACTCAATACAAAATTTGTCCCAGCTAAGAACATAAATGTCATAATAATGTATTGTATAGTTGGATTACCGTTCCAATGTGCAACACTGTCATTTTTAGTAGAAAAACCTCCAGTGGACAATGTACTTAAAGCATGATTAATTGCATCGAAAAACGACATTCCAGCCACCTGAAGCAATATCGTTTCTGCTGCAGTATATCCAAAGTAAATAAGCCACAGTCGTTTAGCGGTATCTGTTATTCGAGGATGTAACTTATCGCCACCTGGTCCTGGCGCTTCAGCAGCAAAGAGTTGCATACCTCCAATACCTAATAATGGTAAAATAGCGATGGCCAAAACAATAATTCCCATACCACCGATCCAATGTGTTAAGCTACGCCAAAACAAAACACCTTTAGGTACAATTTCAATATCATTAAGTATACTTGCTCCTGTAGTAGTATAACCCGACATTGTTTCAAAAAAAGCATCAGTAAATGAAGGAATAGTCTCAGTAATAATATAGGGTAACGAACCTGAAAGCGACATGATAATCCACCCAAAAGCGACAACAATGTAGCCTTCTCGTTTATTCATTTCTTTGCGGTGGTTACGCGTATAAAACATAATTATACTACCTAAAATAAGAATAGTAAAACCTGACAATAATAACTCTAAGGTCACACCATCTTTATAAATAAGACTAATTATAGTAGCTATAAGAATAAAACCTCCATTAAATAAGAGTAGTAGTCCAAGAAAGTGGAAAATGATTTTATAATTTAGTTTCATTCTAGCCATAACACCACTTATGCAAAAAACTTTTCGACTTCAGCAATAGAACGTGGCAAACAACAAACTACAACTCTATCTCCTGGTTCGATAACAAAGCTTCCTAAAGGAATAAGACCCTCTCCATTTCTTATAACACCACCAAATATCGCTGATCTTGGAAAATTTGCATCTTTTATTTTCTTGTTAGTAATTTTAGAATTTGGTTTTACCTCAAATTCTAAAAGTTCGGCATTCATATTAGTTAATTTGGTCATCGCCACAACTTCTCCTTTTCTTATATATCGAAAGATTGTATTTGCTGCTAAAAGTTTTTTATTTATCAATGTATCAATACCTATAGATTGAGATAATTGGTAATAATCCATATTCTCAACTAATGCAATTGTTTTTTTAACACCTTTACTTTTTGCCAATAAGCAAGACATAATATTGGTTTCAGAATTACCTGTAACAGATATAAAAGCATCCATTTGAGATATATTTTCCTCTTCAAGAATATCTACATTTCTCCCATCACCACAAATTACAAGTGCGTTAGGCAACTCGTCTGCTAAATCTTCTGCGACTCCTTTTCTGTTTTCTACAAGTTTTACATTAAACTTACTTTTACATAAATCCTGAGCTGTTTTGTAACCTATTTGACTTCCTCCAAGAATCATAACATCCTTAATACCCAACTTAACCTTTCCTGAAAGTTCAAACAACTCTTCATCTCCGCCTTTTGAGGTAATAAAAACAACCTTATCACCTTCTTTAAAAATAGTATCACCTCTAGGTATTATAGTGTATTGTGTACCATAGCGTTGTATTGCAATTGGAATAAAATGTAATTCAGAATATAATTCCGCAGCTTCTTTGACCGTTTTACCAACAAAAGTAGCTGTACGAGATAATCTTAACCCTAACATTGTTAGCTTACCATCTTCAAACTCGTAAGTATCATTAAAACCGTATTGGTTAAGCAATAACTCAATCTCAGAAGCCGCAAGTGACTCTGGTGAGATTAGCTCGTCAATACCAAACTTAGAAAACCCAAGCTCATCTTTATTATCTATAAACTCTGTATTAGATATACGAGCAATTGTTCGCTTTGCACCTAATTGTTTTGCCAATACACAAGCAGTAATATTTGTGGTTTCTGAAGATGTAACGGCAATAAATAACTCTGAATTTTCAATACGTCCGTCTTTTAAGGTAGCAATTGAAGTCGCATCGCCCTTAATGGTTTTTATATCTAAGTTTTCGCCTGCATAACTGAGGCTATCTTTTTTATTATCTATGAGTGTAATTTCCTGAGACTCAAAAGACAATAGTTTTGCTAAATGGAATCCAACTTCTCCAGCACCAGCAATAATAATCTTCATCTAGATGTATTTGTATATAAAATACAAATATAGTTATAAGTTATTATTACGTGAGTTTTGTTTCTTAAGAAATTCTAATTCAAAATCAAGCCTATTCTAAACAATTAAAAGTATTCTAATAATACAGAACTTTAGCTACACTTATATCTTCTTAGTATATTTGCAAAAAAATTTAGATGTCTAAGAGCATTAAACCCTACGAAAATAGTGACCTTAATAAGAAAGAGCAAGTCACTAAAATGTTTGATACTATTTCTGGCGAATATGATAACCTAAACAGAGTTATCTCATTTGGAATTGATATAAAATGGCGTAATAAAGTGGTAAAACTTGTTGTGGACACAAAGCCAAATAACATATTAGATATCGCTACAGGAACTGGAGACTTAGCAATAAGTCTTACAAGAACGACTGCAAACAAAATTATAGGCCTAGATATTAGTGACGGTATGCTTGAGGTTGGGCGTCAAAAAATAAAATCAAAAGCATTAGATGGTATTATAAAAATGGTTATCGGGGACTCTGAAGACTTACCTTTTAAAGACAATACATTTGATGCCATAACGGTAGCTTTTGGAGTTAGAAATTTCATGAATCTTAAAAAAGGACTTTCAGAAATACTTCGCGTGCTAAAACCTGGAGGAATTTTTGTCATTTTGGAAACGTCAGTACCTATAAAAACACCATATAAACAAGGGTATAAATTGTATTCTAAATTTATTTTACCTACTATTGGAAAAGTCTTTTCTAAAGATCGCAGTGCCTATAAATATTTAAGTGAGTCTGCATCTGTTTTTCCTTTTGGAGAAGAACTAAACAATATTTTACGAGAAATTGGGTTTATTAATGTCGAAGATAAACCACAAACGTTTGGTGTCGCAACAATCTACACCGCATCTAAGGCTTAATATGAAAAAACTAATTATTATTATTGCTGTTTTACTTAGTTGTAATGCTAGTTTTGGACAGTTGTTCACCAAGAAAAAAGTAATTAACCTTGAAAATATGGACAAAAAAGTATTGTCTTGGGGTTATTTTTTGGGCTTTAATAGTTACGATTTTAAGTTTGATTACGAACAGGATTTAAATGATATTTTAGTAGATGTCACAACCGGTTTTCAAGTCGGGCTTACAGGCGATTTACGTCTAAACAATCACATTAATCTTAGATTTGAACCTGGTGTTTATTTTACTACTCGAAACATTAGATATGACGAGAGTTATTTTGCAGGGCAAAGTTTTAATCCCTCAGATTTGTCAAGAAAAATCAAATCTACTTACATACACTTGCCATTATTAGTTAAATTTTCTACAAATAGAATTAATAATATTAGACCATTCATCGTAGGAGGAATTTCAACTGCTTTAAACCTAGCAAGTAACGAACAAAACCCTGACGATAATAGCGCTGGTCAATTCCGAATGACATCTAATAACTATTTTTACGAAATTGGATTTGGTATAGATTTATATCTTTTATACTTCAAATTTACACCTTCAATAAGAGGTGTTTTTGCTATCAATGATGAAATCATCAGAGATGTTGACCCAAATAGTCCATGGACAGGTAATGTCACGTCAATGAAAACTCGTGGAGTTTTTATAAACTTTACATTTAGATAGTCTTTCGCTTAAATTCACTCAAACAAATTGCGGTAGCAGTGGCCACATTAAGGCTTTCAGTAAAATTGTCTCCAAACCTAGGTATAGCTATTCGTTTAGTTACTAAATCCTGAACCTTCTGAGATATACCATTACCTTCATTACCCATAACTAAAATACCATATTCCGGTAATTCTGAATTATAAATGGTTTCACCATCCATAAAGGTTCCATAAATTTCGGATGTATATTTAGAAAGGAAATTCTCTAAGTCTACATAAGTAATATTAACTCTGGTTAAAGAACCCATTGTAGCTTGAACTACCTTAGAGTTATAGCAGTCAACAGTATTATTGCTACAAACTAGATCTTTAATTCCAAACCAATCGCAAAGTCGTATAATTGTTCCTAAATTTCCGGGGTCACGAACGTCATCGAGAGCCACAATCAGATTTGTTGTATCAATAGATGCTTTTTTTGGAATTTTAAAAACACCAACAGCCGTATTAGGGTTTCTTAATTGGCTTATTTTTTTTAAATCCGATTCAGATATAATAGTGAAATTATCAATTTTAACATCGAAAATCGGTTGAGTTGTGTAAATATGTTGCAATTGAAATGAAGAATTTACAAACTCAATGATCCCTTTAACACCTTCAACCGTAAATAAACCGTGTTGGCTTCTAAATTTTTTTTGAGCTAAAGTTTTAATTAATTTTATCTGATTCTTTGATAACATCAAAATGTATTTACATTTGTTAGTAGCATATGCGCTCACAAATTAATACTTTTTGGACTAATTATTATTCAGTGTATTTAATATCAAAAAACTGTTTTCAAATTTGAACGTTAAACGTCATAAACTGGTACTTCAAAAATTAAACTCCTTTTTCACGAAAGCAGGCATTTACATTGGTATTTTGATGCTAATCGTATCATGTAGTACAGTAAAACGAGTTAAAGATGGCAAATTTCTTTTAACAGAAAATGAGATTGAAGTTGATGGTAAGGTTACTAGTAATGAACGTCTAAATAATATCCCTCTGCAAAAACCGAATTCTAGTATTAATTTTTTTCCTCTAAATCTGCATATTTATAACCTAGCAAGACCAAACAGAGATTCAATTTTTGAAGCTTGGTTAGATAAAAGCAATCGTCGAAAACGCCTAACAAATACATTATCAAAAAAACAGCTCAACAAGCTAAAACAATCTACTTTGAGTTTTAACACATGGTTAAAACGTATCGGAGAAGCACCTACGATATTGAACGAAGAAAAAACCGAAAAAACAAAAAGTAGACTACGTGCCTATTACTACAAACGTGGTTTTTTATACAATGAAGTCAATTATACAATTGAAAAAGATTCTAACAAAAAAGCTCAAGTAAAATATACGATAAAAAAAAATTCGCCTAGTATAATTGATACTTTAAAAACTACAATTAAAACGCCAATTATAGATTCAATTTACAAAGCTAGTATTAATGTCTCCCTAATTAAAGAAGGGCAGCAATATGACGAGGATAATTTCACTAACGAAAGGCTTAGAATTAACAAATTGATGCGTAATTCTGGATTTTACTTTTTTGGCCAGGATTATGTTCGTTTTGAGATTGACACTTTTAAATCAAGAAATAGTTTAAATACTGAGCTGTTTATAGATAATAGAATAATTAGATATAGTGACTCTACGAGTACAAGACCATTTAAAGTTTTTAAAATAAAAGCTGTGAACATAATTACAGATGCTTCAAATGAAAATTTAATTGATACGAAACAAATAAAAGACAGTACCACTTACAACGGTTATAATCTTTATAGTTTTAATAAATTAAAATTTAAACCCAAAGCTTTAACGGATGCGATATTTATAAAAAAAGGAGATGTATATCGTGATATAGATAGAACAAGAACATCAGATTATCTCAACCAATTACAAATGTTTAGATATCCTACTGTCGATTATGTAGCTGATGAAACAGACTCTACATTAGTAGCAAATATACTCTTATCACCACTTAAAAAATACAAGCTTCAATTTGCTTTTGATGTATCTCAAAGTAATATTCAAACTATTGGTTTTGCCTTTAGTACAGGCCTAAAAATTAGAAATATTTTTAGAGGTGCTGAAACTTTAGATATATCAGCTTTAGGATCTATTGGTGCTTCTAAAGATGCCGGTAATAATGAAGATTCATTTTTTGACATAAATGAGTTTGGTGGCTCGGTAGGTTTGACAATTCCAAGAATTTTCTTCCCTTTGAACACAAATAATATTATTCCCAAGTCCATGTCTCCGAATACTAAAATAAATATTTCAGCTACAAGTCAGCAAAATATTGGTTTGGATAGACAGACATTGTCCAGTATATTGGCTTATAATTGGTTCCCCTCAAAAAAAGTAACCAATAGACTAGAGTTATTTAATATACAATATGTCAGAAACCTAAATCCTGAAAATTATTTTGGCGTATACTCCAATTCTTTTGATCGCTTAAATGATATTGCAAGAGATATAGGTTACATTGGTAGTAATGATGAGCTTCTAAATCCACCATCTGATTATGGCCCTGCTGATGTTTTTATTGATGATGTTATTAATGATAACACTTCACTTTCACAAGGAGATGTTGGCTATACAGATGTCAATAACATTAACCAACGTCAAGACCGTTTAACTGAAAACAACCTCATACTGTCTACAAATTTTAATTATACCAGAGACACAAGAATTGATTTATCCGACAATAATTTTTCAAGATTTAAATATCATGTTGAATTGGCTGGTAACTTATTATCGGGTATATCGAACTTAACCAATTCAAATAGAAATTCTAATGGACGCTACGAAATCTTGAATGTTCCATTTTCACAATATTTTAAAACTGAATTAGATTACGTAAAATATTTTGGGAAACGTGGTCGCAAAAATGTATTAGCTGCCAGAGCTTATTTTGGAATTGCTATACCATTTGGTAACTCTAGCAATATACCTTTTGTAGAGAGTTTCTTTGCTGGAGGCCCAAATGATAACCGAGCTTGGACAGCTTATAATTTAGGACCTGGTAGTTCTCAAAACACCAATGAGTTTAATGAAGCTAACCTTAAACTCCACTTTAGTTTAGAACAACGTTTTAATCTATTTGGTAATTTTGATGGTGCACTTTTTGTAGATGCAGGCAATATTTGGAACGCTTTTGGAAATGTTGAAGATGACCCACAATCAACATTCAATAACTTTAAGTCTTTTCGAAATATTGCGGTCGGGAGTGGCTTTGGTATCCGGTACGATTTTACCTTTTTTGTACTTAGAAGTGATATTGGTTTCAAGACCTATGACCCATCACTGACAAAAGGAAACAGATGGTTTACCAATTATAATTTTAGTAATGCCACCTATAATATTGGTATCAATTATCCTTTCTAAAAATTAAGTTTTAAGCTACATCGTTTTCGTATTTTTTTGACTAATAATAGTGTTTTACACTCAAAAGACTGCTGTAAATTATGTATTTTTGGAGTGATTAATTTTTAATTAAAATTATAATGAGTCATTCAATAAAACCTGGTGTAGCCACAGGGCACGAAGTTCAAGAAATATTCAAATTAGCTAAAGAAAAAGGTTTTGCATTACCAGCCGTAAACGTTATCGGATCAAATACCATAAATGGTGTTTTAGAAACAGCAAAAGCACTAAACTCTCCAGTAATTATTCAATTTTCTAATGGAGGTGCGCAATTTAATGCAGGAAAAGGACTAAGTAACGAAGATCAAAAAGCAGCAATTGCTGGAAGTGTAGCTGGCGCTAAACATGTTCACTTAATGGCAGAAGCTTATGGTGTACCTGTTATTTTACATACAGATCATTGTGCCAAAAAATTATTGCCTTGGATAGATGGTTTACTCGACGCTAGTGAGCAGCATTACAAAGAAACAGGTAAATCTCTATATAGTTCTCACATGATTGATTTAAGTGAAGAACCAATAGAAGAAAATATTGAAATTTGTAAAAATTACCTAGAGCGAATGAGCAAAATGGGAATGACTTTAGAAATTGAATTAGGTATTACAGGAGGTGAAGAAGATGGTGTTGACAATAGCGATGTAGATGAGTCTAAACTATACACACAACCCGAAGAAGTTGCATATGCTTACGAGGAGCTTAGTAAAGTAAGTGACCAATTTACAATTGCAGCTGCATTTGGTAATGTACATGGTGTATACAAGCCTGGAAATGTAAAACTAACACCAAAGATTCTAAAAAACTCTCAAGAATATATCTCACAAAAATATAACCTACCTCACAACCACATAGATTTTGTGTTTCATGGTGGCTCTGGTTCTACTTTAGAAGAAATTAGAGAAGCTATTGGTTATGGTGTTATAAAAATGAATATCGATACCGACATGCAATATGCATTTATGTCTGGTGTTCGAGATTATATGGGTGAAAAAGAAGCTTATCTAGCTTCACAGATTGGTAGTCCAGATAGTCCAGATTCTCCAAATAAAAAATACTATGACCCACGAGTTTGGTTAAGAAAAGGAGAAGATGCCTTCGTAGCAAGACTTAAGAAAGCTTTTGAAGATTTAAATAATGTAAATACTTTGTAAGTTATAATTCTCAAAAAACTAAAATCTTGCTTCAAAATTAATGGAGCAGGATTTTTTTATTACTTCTAGAATATCAGATAGCTAACATAAATATTGAGTAGTATACATAAAATGAGTAATTTTGTATGTTATTCTGAGTTTTTCAGAATTTAAACTAACTAAAAAACTTACGCATTTTAGAAGATCTAAAATCGTACATCTAAAATCTAAAATCGACATATGGCTTGGTTTAAAAGAAAAGATAAAGGTATTCAGACCTCAACTGAAGAGAAAAAAGACACTCCTAAAGGTCTTTGGTACAAATCCCCTACTGGAAAAATCATAGATACTAAAGAACTTGAAAAAAACTATTATGTAAGTCCAGAAGATGGTTACCATGTAAGGATAGGTAGTAAAGAATATTTCGAAATTCTTTTTGATGATAATAAGTTTAAAGAATTGGATGCTGGATTATCATCAAAAGATCCCTTAAAATTTGAAGACACAAAAAAATATCCAGACCGTTTAAAGGCTGCTCAAGCAAAAACAAATCTTACCGATGCTGTACGTTGTGCTGTTGGTAAATCTAAGGGTAATGATTTGGTAATTGCTTGTATGGATTTTACTTTTATCGGAGGTTCTATGGGCAGTGTTGTAGGTGAAAAAATTGCCAGAGCGGCAAATTACGCCTTAAAGAAAAAAATACCATTTATGATTATCAGTAAGTCTGGTGGTGCAAGAATGATGGAAGCGGCATTGTCTTTAATGCAGTTAGCAAAAACTTCAGCTAAATTAGCACAACTAGCAGATGCCAGAATCCCGTATATTTCGTTATGTACTGATCCAACTACTGGTGGTACGACAGCTTCTTTTGCTATGTTAGGAGATATTAATATTTCTGAACCAGGTGCTTTAATTGGATTCGCAGGACCGCGAGTTGTAAGAGACACTACAGGAAAAGAATTACCTGAAGGTTTCCAAACTTCAGAGTTCTTACTAGAGCATGGTTTCCTAGATTTTATTACACATAGAAAGGAATTAAAAAAGAAGGTCAATCTTTACATCGATTTAATAAAGAACCAACCTGTAAGAGCATAAAAAAAGCGAGCCAATTGGCTCGCTTTTCTTTTTTAAAACTCAATCTAACTATGATCAGTTCAAGGTTATGGAAATTTCTGTTCCATTATTAAAGGTAAACGATGCTTGGTTATCACAATCGCCATTGCCATAGTCAAAAATTCCACCAAAATTTGTCCTTTGTATATCTATAGCCCCACTAACAAAATAGGTGCAAATAACTTCTCTTCGTAAGGGTGTAATTACTTCATAAGTATGTGTATTTCCGTTTACAAAAGTAGTTGTCCAATCTCCTGAAACTTCGAAGACATTATCACTAAAAATTCCACTACCAAAACCTTCAACCCATTCTCTGATTTTTGTTCCGTTACGTGAAGCTTGTACGCTATTTGGCCAAATCACTGTTAAATCAAGGTTGTGAGTAAATTGTGGGTTTCCATTATCATTTTCGCGCGTTCTCAAAATTGTTCTACTTCCTAAAACATTTTTATTATCAAAGTAAAAATCTACTAAATCGTATGTGATTAATACTTCTTGAGCTTCGATATCTCTAGTGTAAGAGAAAACTATTTGCCCTTTGAGTATATGTCCACGAACTAAACAACCTTCGGTTCCAAAATCTATGGTAACTTCTCTAAAGCCTTGTTCCGCAACAACTGTTATAGTTACACAATCTGATAATGCTGGTGGTTGTACTCTACTGTTAGGATTTGCTTCGTCAAATTCAAAAATTTCTATAACAATATCTGTTACTGAAGAACTAGCTGCATCTACCTCTGCAGAACGTGCCAACTCAACAGCATCATTAGCTGCGTTATCGATTAGTACATCTTCATTACTATCCGAACAAGAGTTTAATGTCATTGCTACTACTAATAGTGTAGTAATATTTCTTAAAACGTAATTAAAATTTTTCATGGTTAAAATATTAAATTGTTAATGAGGGAAGTTAATTGCCTTAATCTTTTGCTCAAAGAGATAAATTTAGCAACCTTTTTTATTTATTTTGTTAACATACAGTTATGACTATTAATATTTTAAAAGGTTTAATTAGGTGTTTAAAAAAAGCTAAATAATTCTCTTTTAGATTTGTAGAAGTTTAATTTTTTCTATATTTGCCGCCTGAAAGAAAGACTTTCGGATTACATAACAATTATTTACACAAATATTAGCATGTACGTTACAAAAGAAGAAAAAGCAAAAATATTTGCAAAGCACGGTAAAGGTGCAAACGACACTGGTTCTGCTGAAGGACAAATTGCCCTATTTACAGCAAGAATTAACCACTTAACTGAACACCTAAAAAATAATCGTAAAGATTATAACACTGAGCGTTCGTTAGTAAAATTAGTAGGAAAGCGTCGCTCATTACTAGATTACTTAACAAAGAAAGATATCTTAAGATATCGTGCAATAGTTAAAGAATTAGGATTAAGAAAATAATCTAACTACAAAGACCACGCCTATCAGCGTGGTTTTTTGTTATCATACAACGCAATCGAAAGCGTCTAAAACTCGAATTGAAGAAGCTCTCACGGTTTTTCATTGGTCTAACAACAACTACACACAACAACACAACGACCATTGTTTAACAAAGCTTTGATGTTTTAAAATCTAAGCTTGAATTAAAATATTTATGATTCCAAAGACTTACAAAGAGGTTATTGACCTTGGTGACGGTAGAGAAATTTCTATCGAAACCGGAAAACTTGCTAAACAAGCGCACGGTAGCGTTGTGGTGCAATCAGGAAAATGTATGTTATTATGTACAGTTGTTTCCAATTACGAACAAAAAGATGTAAACTTCTTACCCTTAACTGTAGATTATAGGGAGAAATTTGCAGCGGCAGGACGTTATCCTGGTGGCTTCTTTAAAAGAGAAGCAAGACCAAGTGATGGAGAAGTACTAACTATGCGTTTAGTCGACCGTGTTTTACGTCCATTATTTCCAAAAGATTACCATTCTGAAACTCAGGTAATGATACAGTTAATGTCTCATGATCCAGAAGTTATGCCAGATGCTATGGCAGGTTTAGCTGCTTCTGCGGCTATCCAATTATCAGATTTCCCATTTGAATGTGCTATTTCTGAAGCAAGAGTTGGACGTGTAAATGATGAATTTGTCATTAACCCAACATTTGCACAACTAGAAGAGTCTGACATAGATATGATGATTGGTGCTTCTGCTGATTCTGTAATGATGGTTGAAGGTGAAATGGATGAGATTTCTGAAGAAGAAATGGCAGATGCTATTAAGTTTGCTCACGAACATATTAAAGTACAGTGTGCTGCTCAAGTTAAATTGGCAGAAGCATTTGGTAAAAAAGAAACACGTGAGTATGAGCCAGAAAGAGAAGATAAAGATTTAGAGAAGAAAGTACATGATATGGCATACGATAAAGTATATGCTATTGCTAAAGCTGGATCTGCTAAACATGAGAGAAGTGCTGCTTTTCAACAAATAAAAGAAGATGTAAAAGCAACATTTTCTGAGGAAGAATTAGAAGATTACGGTGGATTAGTATCTGACTACTATCGCAAAGCAGAAAAAGCTGCAATTAGAGATTTAACCTTAGACGAAGGTTTACGTTTAGATGGTCGTAAGACAACTGAAATTAGACCAATTTGGTGTGAGGTAGATTATTTACCATCAACACACGGTTCTTCAGTATTTACACGTGGAGAAACTCAAGCATTAGCAACGGTAACTTTAGGTACATCTAGAGATGCTAACCAAATAGATATGCCATCTCAAGAAGGTGAAGAGCGTTTTTATTTACATTATAACTTCCCACCATTTTGTACAGGTGAAGCTAGACCAATACGTGGAACATCTCGTAGAGAAGTTGGTCATGGTAATTTAGCACAACGTGCATTAAAAGGTATGGTACCAGATGATTGTCCTTACACAGTAAGAGTTGTATCTGAGGTATTAGAATCTAACGGTTCTTCATCTATGGCTACAGTTTGTGCTGGTACAATGGCTATGATGGATGCTGGTGTACAAATGACAAAACCAGTCTCTGGTATTGCTATGGGATTAATCTCTGATGCAGATTCTGGAAAATATGCTGTATTATCAGATATTTTAGGAGATGAAGATCACCTTGGTGATATGGATTTTAAAGTAACGGGTACTGCAGATGGTATTACTGCTTGTCAAATGGATATTAAAGTAAAAGGATTATCATACGAGATTTTAGTTAATGCATTACAACAAGCTCGTGATGGTCGTTTACATATCTTAGAGAAATTGACAGATACTATTGCACAACCAAATGCTGAAGTTAAGGAGCATGCACCAACAATGATTACAAGACGTATTCCTAACGAATTTATCGGTGCCTTAATTGGACCTGGCGGTAAAGTAATTCAGGAAATGCAAAAAGAGACTGAGACAACTATAGTTATCAACGAAGATCCAGTTACAGAAGAAGGAATTGTTGAAATTTTAGGTGTAGGTAAAACTGGTATTGATGCTGTAATGGCAAAAATAGATTCTTTATTGTTTAAGCCAGAAGTTGGTAGCGTTTACGAAGTAAAAGTTATTAAAATGCTTGATTTCGGTGCTGTTGTAGAATATACGGATGCACCAGGAAACGAAGTCTTATTGCACGTATCTGAGTTAGCTTGGGAACGTACAGAAAATGTATCTGATGTTGTAAACATGGGCGATGTATTTGATGTTAAATACTTTGGTGTAGATTCTAGAACTCGTAAAGAAAAAGTATCTCGTAAAGCTATTTTACCAAAACCAGAAGGTTATGTTGCTAGACCACCACGCGAAAATAATAATCGTGGTAGAGATAATAGAGGTCGTGACAACCGTGGACGTGATAATCGTAGCAGAGACAATCGCAGAGACGACAGAAAACCAAGAGAAGATAAAAAAGAAGATTAAATTCTTTTTAATCAATATGAATAAAAAAACAGCCACGTAAAATCGTGGCTGTTTTTATTTTTATAATTCTTTTTAGATATTAAAAGCTATATAAAAAGCTTGCAGACAGCCCTGTGGCTTCTGGAACAAAGCGACAGACACCACCTACACAAACTAATCCAGCACGTTGTCTTCCGTAATTTAGAGAAAAACGTGAAGCTCCTTTTGTATAACTACCACCAAAATTATAGTAATGTGTTTCAGTAGTATCGGCATCATCTCCACTATTATATATATCATTAGCATATATCGAGAATTTAGTATTAAAGTTATATTCTACTACACCACCTATCCAATCATGATTATCTGAATTAGACCATAACTTCTGAGCTACTAAGCGCAAAGATTTTCCATTACTACCTAATCTATGCATAGACTCTAAGGCCAATATATTAGTTTGAATTTGTTCTCCTGAGAAGTTATCCTCAATAGCTCTCTGATTATAATATTGATTAACATAATAGAATATTGTATTCAACTTTGAAGACCATTTTTTTCTTACTTCTAAACTGATATCCGAAAAGTATTTTTCTCCAAAACCTAAATAGTCTACATCATAAGACAGGTTATTAAAATCATAATTACCTTTTAATCCTGACCAATAAGATGCGTTAACAGCTAATTTTGTTCCATACTTTCCACCTAATGGGGTGTCTTTTCTAATATTGTAGTACATATCGACTTGACCACCAATTTCACCAACTTCTGTTAATTGAGGATCAGCAAAAACAACTTGAGATTGCGCTTGATAAACAAAAATATTAGTAAGTAAATAATCGTGTTGCTTTGTTAAAGCAGGTGTAAAATTTACATTGTTCTCCAAGTATATATTTCCAGCTTTTTCTCGATCAGAAAAGAATGCCATATTCTCTAATCTTCTAAAAGTAGCGTCTAAACCAAAACCTTTTTTAGAGAATCCTGTATTAATAAGTAAGGCACTTCCTGGATTTACAAATTGATTAATTAACTGACCTGCAAGTACAGCTGCATCCTCAGACTTATATACATATTCTAAACCTGCATAAAAGCTATTCTTTGAATAATCTAAACGCCCAGAAAATGAATTTGTTAGCTCATTATATTTTGGATTCATAACATCTATAACCTGCTTTCTACCGACATAACTTAATCCTAAACTAATTGAAGATTCTGAAAATCCTAAAGATTTAGAGAGGTCATATTCTATGTTAGCACCAAAAATTTCTCCATCAGAAGTTTTAAATCCTACGCGTTGCTTACCATACAATGCTGTAATCGATAACTCATCTAATATTGAATAGTTGACTCGACCACCCAATAACGCATTATTAACGCCTAATTGGCGATCTTCCCAACTTCTTAAAATAAGACCACTACCAAATTGCTCATAAAAATGTCCAACAGTTGCTTCTAATTTTTTATTTCGATAGTTCAAGGAGTATATACCTAAATTGGTACCATCAAAATTTGGAGAATAATTCAACAAGGCCAAAGGTTCATACGATTCTAATTGCACTGTAGCTGTAAAGTTTTTCAAAAAGTCATAATCGAGTTTTAAATAGCTATTAGCTCTTAAATGTTTATCTGAATCTTGGTTATCAGAATCAAAAAATGGTCCTGTATTTTTGTCATCATTATACCAAGCAGCATTGACTTCTAATCCTACTCGTAAGTTCTCTATTAATTGGCAATGTCCTAACGAAACAAAGCTCAAAAAAATAATTAGGGTGGTTAGTTTTTTCATAATAGAATAGGAAAATATTAATCAGTGTGTTGCTTTACAATTTCAAAAAGTTCTTCTTCACTACCTGGCGTGTACCCTGTTCTTGTATGAATTATTTTCCCATCTTTAACTATGATTACATATGGTAAAATATTGATATTAAGTGCACGCTTAAGATCTTGATTTTCGTCTACATAAATTTTAAACTCCCAATCTTTTCCATTAATAAGTGGTTTTACTCTACGTCTTGTTCTAGCATCATCTGTAGATATAGCTATAACTTCAACATTTGTTTCGTCCTGCCAATCTTGATAAATCTCGCTTATTGCATCTAACTCATTAATACATGGCACACACCATGTAGCCCAAAAACTAATGACTTTAATGTCTTTTGAATTTTTAAATTCTGAAGTAGAAATGTCATCTCCAGCTAAATTCTTTACTGTGACTTCTGGAATGTCTTGTGCCTTAACACAAAGTGAGATAAACAGAAGACATAAAGTGAAAAAAGTTCTCATATTTTGATTTTAACATTTTATTAATATATTCGCAATTATAATGCCTAAAAAGCAAATAAAATAATTTTAATATCATAAATTTTTAAATAATTAATATGAAGATTAGATTCTCAACAAAAATTTTATTCTTTCTATTTGCTTTAACAATTTTAGGTTGTAGCAGCAGTAGTGATGATGAGAACCCAGGAGGTAATACAAACACTATTACAAGTATAACTTTAGCAAGGGTTGGAACAGGGACTTTATTCCCTGGAGACACTGTTGCCTTTGAAGTTAAAGGAAATACAAATGCAGTGGTTACATCCTCAAGTAGCATTACAGTAAACGGAACACAAATAAATGGTAGTAGTTATCAAACTAATTCTGCTGGTCAACTAAGCGTCAGTGCTACATATGAGAACTTAACGAGCAATACAATACAAATAACCGTCGACCCAGAGCCAGTTATTACAAGCATTTCATTATTTAGAGTAGGTAATGCTCCAATTTATCCAGGTGACACTGTAACATTTCAAGTAGTAGGTGATACAAGTGAAGATGTTACTAACCAAAGTACCATTTCTGTAAATGGTACACCTTTAACTAATAATACATACCAAACAACAACTGTAGGTAATTTAGATGTTACAGCCACGTATGATGGATTAAACAGTAACACATTACAAGTGACAGTAGCGCCGCCTCCAACTAAGTTTACTAAAAATGCTTTAATAGAAGATTACACTGGAACTTGGTGTCAGTTTTGCCCTAGAGTATCTCATGCCATTGATTTAGTAAATGGACAAACAGATGATGCAATTGTAGTCGCCATACACAGAGGAAATACAAATCCAGCAAGTGGATCTTATGATCCATACAATTTTAATGCAGGTGCTCTTGAGGATATGATCAATCTTACTGGATACCCAACAGCAATGTTGGACCGCACAACTGATTGGACTTTTCCAGAGCCAAATAATGTTGCACAAGTAACAAACTTAACAGGAGATAATGCAGATTTAGGCCTTGCAATGTCACCTACTTTAAATGGGAACAATGTATCTGTAGAGGTCAAAGTTAAATTTGGTGGTGAAATATCTAACCCTATCTTGAAAATTGTACTTTACTTACTTGAAGATGGATTAGAATTCAACCAAACAAATGGTACAAGCTATTATGGCGGAGTTAATCCTTTAGTAAATTTTGAACACAATCATGTATTAAGAGCAGCTTTTACAGATTTACTTGGAGTACTTATTCCTTCAGCCGAAATTGTAGGTGAAGAAGAGTACACTACAACCATAACAGGCATGCTACCTGCAAGCATAGAGAATAACAGTAATTTAAGTTTAGTAGCTATAGTTGTAGACGCTATCACAAATGATGCTATAAATTCAAGGTCTGCAAACTTCGGTGACTCTCAAACTTTTCAAGAGGAATAATTAAGGTTAATCGATTATATTAAAAGAAATAAAATCTTCCCCTAACATGCGTATATAACATAGAAATCGTAGTATATTAGAGATAAAAAATTAATAGAAAAGTAAACCCTTTCTAATAATTGCCATAAAGCACTAAAGAAGTTCTTTTAAAAGTTATGTTACTTTTTGTAACATTTATTGAGATAGTAACGTATAACTACAGTACAACATGATGTTGTAATTAAAATTGTACACATAAAATTACATGAGACAACTTAAAATTACCAAGCAGGTAACCAACAGAGAAACTGCATCGTTAGACAAATATTTACAAGAAATTGGTAAGGTAGACCTTATTACAGCGGATGAAGAGGTAGAATTGGCACAGCGTATTAAAGCTGGCGACCAAATTGCTTTAGAGAAGTTAACAAAAGCAAACTTACGTTTCGTGGTATCTGTGGCTAAACAATATCAAAATCAAGGACTAACATTACCAGATTTAATTAATGAAGGTAATTTAGGTTTGATTAAAGCTGCACAACGTTTTGATGAAACTCGTGGTTTTAAATTTATATCATATGCTGTATGGTGGATTAGACAGTCTATCTTACAAGCATTAGCAGAACAATCGCGTATTGTTCGTTTACCACTTAACAAGATTGGTTCTATTAATAAAATCAACAAGACATTTGCTTTTTTAGAGCAAAGTCATGAGCGTCCACCTTCTGCTGAAGAAATTGCAAAAGAATTAGATATGACTATTAACGATGTTAAGGAGTCAATGAAAAATTCTGGACGTCATGTATCAATGGACGCACCTCTTGTAGAAGGCGAAGACTCTAACCTTTACGATGTATTACGTAGTGGAGAGTCTCCAAACCCAGATAGAGATTTATTACACGAATCTTTACGTACTGAAATAGAACGTGCACTAGAAACACTTACACCACGTGAAGCAGATGTTATTCGTTTATACTTTGGTTTAGGTAATCAACACCCAATGACTCTTGAAGAAATTGGAGAAACGTTTGACCTTACTCGTGAGCGTGTAAGACAAATTAAAGAAAAAGCAATTCGTAGGTTAAAACATACCTCACGAAGCAAAATATTAAAAACGTATTTAGGATAGCTTCAAAAGGCTCAACCACTAAACTTTAAGGTATAGTTTTAGTTGAGTTGTTAAAGAAGTTTTAAAATATCATTTTAGTTGTTTATATTTGAGAAATAACAAACAGTAAATCTGTAAGTTTTTTATAAAAAATACGACTGAATTACGGTAACAACAGTTACAAAACATAACTGTTCGTTTTTTGATTGATGAAAGAAACCTCGGCTGATTACCGGGGTTTCACTTTTTATATAGTTTAGCGTTATAAAATTGATATAGTAATTTTCTTTTTAGTTACTTTTGCCATAACACAAAATACAACACAAAAATGGCTTCAAACTTAATAGCGCCTTCAATGCTTGCTTCAGATTTCGGGAATCTTCAACGCGACACAGAAATGGTAAATAATAGTGACGCAGATTGGTTTCATATCGATGTTATGGACGGCCATTTTGTACCTAATATTTCTTACGGAATGCCAGTAATTGCTGCAATTAAAAAGCACGCTACTAAACCATTAGATGTGCATTTAATGATTGAAAAACCTGAGCGTTACATTGAAGAATTCGCAAAAGTAGGTGCAGATATTATTACTGTACACCATGAAAGCACTGTGCATTTACACAGAACACTAAGACAAATAAAAGCAGCTGGTTGTAAAGCTGGGATTGTTCTTAATCTAACCACACCAATTTCTGTTTTAGAAGATATTTTACCAGAATGTTATATGGTGTTATTAATGTCTATTAATCCTGGTTTTGGAGGTCAGAAATTTGAGGA
>ERZ1047472.1258-NODE-1258-length-20122-cov-5.242089_pt1 | contig 20122 bp, 16 predicted proteins | sample MGYA00383095_ERZ1047472 | MGnify/ENA primary metagenome ERZ1047472 (study PRJEB29581, sample SAMEA5548365) | metagenome | biome: marine; feature: coastal; material: water | depth 1 m | study: Short-term variability in the microbial, nano- and picoplankton... | reverse complement strand
GCCACGCCTTCCCAGTCGTGATAGGCAGTGTCGTGGTAAACAAATAGGGCGTGCTGGGTAATGGGTAGCAAGCCTTCCTGCATGGCGGATACCGCGACGCCAGCGTCAGTGTGTAGGTGCATGACCGCCCCCGCATCGTGGCGGGCCATGTGTACGGCGCTGTGAATCGTGAATCCAGCGGCATTCACCTCAAAGCCGTTATCCAGCACCACGTTGCCGTCCAGATCTACTTTCACCAGATTTGAGGCGGTTACCTCGCTGAACTGGAAGCCATAAGGGTTGAGCAAAAAGTGATCGTCAGGCCCGGGGACGCGGGCAGACAGGTGGGTAAACACCATATCGTCCCAGCCGTAATTGGCGACCAGTCGATAAGCGGCGGCTAGATCCTGCCGAATAGCCCATTCCTCAGCAGAAACCTGCTGGCGGATATCCAAGTTTTGTAAGACGGCCTCGCTCATTGTGCTCTCCCCATTAAGCTCTTTTCGTCGTGATTTGATTGATATCTAAACCGAAGCGGTGTGGTGAGTCTAGCCCGAGACAGACCCGCTGTCTTGGTGGGTGGGGTCAGATCGGCGGTTGCGTCGCAAAATGGAGCCTGATCCCTGTTACAAGGCTTAAGTGTTAGTGCAGGGTGTTTGAACGACATTGAGAAGATGTTCAGGGCAGGAGTGATGTGTGTTCTAACGGGTGGAGGGCCAGGGAATCATAACTGAGGCAAGTTCTTAAACTAGTTCGCAGTTTTCCCATCCAAAGCTAGGATGCAGGTTCTGTCACGATTTATAAGGATTGGAATGAAAGACTCCGGGCTACACGCCTTTTCTGAGGAAGAGCTAGGTGGCTACAAAACCCTCGGTTACTTGGTCAGACGCGGAATTTTCACCAATACAGAATGCGAGTGGCTGGGTTACGCGTCTGATGCGGTCGAAGCACAAGCGCTCGATCTGGTTGACGACAGTGGTGCTGGGAGAGCGATCACAAACTATTGCTTAGACGGTAATCGGTTTGTGGATATCGATCACATCACTGTGCAGTTTGAGCATGAATGCGATACTGAGCGGCTGCGAGTAATCGAGCCAGTGAACGACTTGTCGCCTGAGCTTGATGCCTTAATAGGCGATCCTCGCCTTTGGGGACCCATGGGCCAGTTAGTCGCCAGTGACGCCCTGTCCTTGTGGACGGCGAAGCTCAACTTGAAGCACCCGAGGGTTGGATCCGGTTTCGGTTGGCACCAAGATGCCCCGTACTGGCTTCACGACAGTTCACATGTCCATCGTCTGCCAAATGTGATGGTGCTCTTTGATGATGCTACGGAGGAAAACGGCTGCCTGCGATTTATTCCCGGCAGTCATTTGCACGGATGTTTGCCTGGCTGTGAAGATGATCGACAGTTAGCGGGCTTTTATACCAATCCCAATGCGGTTGATTTATCTGCCCAGATACCGGTAGTGGCCCCTGCTGGCTCCGTGGTGTTTTTTGATCCGTTCATTGTTCATGGGTCGGGGCCGAACCTAAGCGAGCATCCACGGCGGGCCATGATCGTTACCTATCAGCCGGGCGGGTACCCGGCGTTAAAAAGTGGCTTAGTACGCCCGGTGCCTTGATGGTGGTCGGGGTGCTTTGCCTTTAGAGCCAAATCCGTAAGACACCTAATACGATGGCACCGGTGCCAACGGTGGTGCCGAAGGACCAAATCATAAAGCGATCTATTCGTCGGGTCAGTTCTTCGAAGCGCCTATCGACTTGTTCAAATCGCCTATCGACTTGCTCGAATCGCATGTCGATTTGCTCAAGGCGCATTTCTACTAGTTCGAGGCGTTTTTCTACTTGCTCAAACCTTTTGTCGATTTGTTCAAAGCGTTTTTCGATCTGTGCAAACCGTAACTGCATTTCCTTGATGGTTTGCCTGATTAGCTCCATCTGGCGCGCGAGGCTTTCTTCCACGCGCACCATGCGCTCAAGCATGTCTGAATCCACACGGCTGGAGCCAATGGTAACTTGCGCTTCATTGGCCCATTGATATGCCCACTCAAAAAAGTGGTTTTTAATTTGGTCTAAGTCTTCCTTGGCTAGGGTCATAGCAGCCTCCGGCACTGCTAGTGTTGGGTAACAGTCTTTGATCTGTCAGCGTTTATCAAGGACCAATAGCGACGCTGTCAGTAACTTCTCCTCAGTCAGTGAGATAAGTCTCAAAAGATCAGTTTTTCCTACTTATCGAACCCATTGACCCGCCAGCATCACGGCTTCAATGCCTCGGGTATGACGGATGTCGGTCAGCGGGTTATTTTGCAACAGCAAAAGATCGGCCCGCATCCCGGGTTTGATTTGACCAACATCGTCTTGCAGATCATGGAAGCGAGCGGGAGTGACGGTGGCGGCAAACAGTGCTTGTTGGGGTGTCATGCCGCCGCTTACCAGCATTTCTAGCTCTGTGTGCAAGCTGTAGCCCGGTATGCCTAAGCCAATGGGAGTATCTGTTCCTGCACCAATGGGCACGCCTCGCGCCAGTAACCGTTCAATGAGAAAAACGCTCCATTCGCTAAAAGCCGGATCGGACGCTGGCATGTTTTCGAACAGGTTGATCAGGTTGGTCCAGCTTTCTTTAGTGGCTTCTGGGAGGGTGGCAAAAGCCTCTGGCCAGTCCTCTCTCAGAAAGGGTTTCAAGTGCCGAACGGTGTTCAGGCGCAGGGTTGGTACTTGAATCGTGTTGGTTAGGGTGTCTAGAACAGTGTTGCAGCGCTGTTCGTCGTAGGCGGCGATAGCGGGTAGCCGCTGGTCGTTGTGCAAACCAGCACGCAGGCTGTGGCCTAAGCCCTCGGTGAAATTTGTGATCCGCCGCTGTCGCTCTTCCAGTAGTTCAGTCCAATTCCGGGCGCAAGCCAACTCGATGTTGCGCAGATGCTCCATGGAACCGGCTAAAGGACCGGCGGTGTCTGCGGTCATCATCAAGGGCACATGGGACGCAACGGGCATGTTGCGGGCGTTGGCTGCGGCCACCAGTGCCGTATAAGTGTCAGGCCGAATCAGTTCGTAGATCTTGATGAAATCGGCGCCTGCCTGCTGCAAGGCGGCAACGGTGGCATCCGCGTCTTCGGGTCTCAGAACCGGGGTGCCAAGCTCTGGTCGGGATGCGTCGGTGCCGTCGTAGACCACGAATTGCCCATCAAGAAGCGGCCCGGAAATATAAATGTTGGGTTTGGGCGTTGGGAGTTGGGCGCGCAGCGCCGCCAAGGCATCTATGTCGCCGCCAGTGTCTCGAACACTGGTGATGCCGTAGTCCAGAAATAAATCCGCCATTTCGTTGGTGAGGGCCGGATCAAAGACAAAGTGAACGTGCATGTCCCACAAGCCGGGAGTCAGGAACTGGCCTGCTGCATCGCGGACTTTGCGATTGGGGTTTGCGGGGAGTTCTGCGCCAGAGTTTTCTACCGAGATGATTTGACCTGCCTCGATCAATACCTGTTGGTCTGGGACTAGGCCTTCCACGGGATCCACGATATGGACATTGCTGATCAGTACCTGATCAGGCTGTGGGGCACTGTCGCAGGCCCAAAGTGCGACTGCTCCAAAAACAATAAGCAGACCTCGGATGCTTCGTTGCCACAGACGACGAATCTCTGGGTCTTGGCCGAGTAAGTCTTGCTCTTGGATGCGTGAGTACATAACGGGTCCGTTGTCAGTTTTTTGATCTACTGGACACTAAATGGGGGCATTGTTTTGGTCAAACCCAGATTGATTCTTGTCTGCGCTCCGTGGCTTGGGAGGCCGTATGCACGAAAGAACATTGGGTTATAGTCTTGGCAGATAAAACGAGGTCGATAAAACCACGCACTAAACGATGGGGAGACGGATGAGCGTTAAATACTATGATTGGGCTGCGTATCACGCAGATGTACGCGGGGACAAAGTCGCGATAGTTGATCTGGATACTCAGGAGCAAGTGACTTATCGGGACCTTGACGATCGCGCCAATCGCTTGGCTTCGTGGTTGCAGGAAAGTGGCGTGGCGAAGGGTGATCGGGTGGCGGTTCTAACCCCAAACTGTTGCGAAGTGTTTGAGGCGGCGTTTGCCTGTTCGAAGATTGGCGCGATTTGCATTCCCTTGAATTGGCGTTTAACGGTTCCGGAGCTGGAATACATTCTTGGTGACTCCACGCCCAAGGTACTGATCTTCGATCAAAAGTTCTCGGACGCAGCAGAACAGCTGATTGGCCTATGTCGTATTCCCTCGAGTTTGCTGCTGGACTCGGAGGACCCAGCCTGCGCCTACAAGCAAGCGTTGGCTGGCGCCACCGGCGAGTTTCAAGTGGTTGAATGTACCCATGACGATGTCGCCATGATTATGTACACGTCAGGGACAACCGGGCACCCGAAGGGTGCCATGATTACTCATGGCATGAATTTTTATAACGTTGTGAACCTAGGTATGCCCGCCGGCGTGAATTCGGAAACGGTTCAACTGGTGATTTTGCCCCTGTTTCATACCGGAGGGATGAATTGTTATGCCAACCCGGTTCTGCATTGTGGTGGCAGTATTTTACTGATGCGAGATTTTGATCCGGGTCGCGCATTAGCGGTTTTGGGTGACGAGAGTCTCGGCGTGACCCACTTCTTTGGGGTGCCAGCACCTTATCAGTTCATGATGCAGCATCCGGACTTTGCGACCACAGATTTGAGTCGTTTGGTAACCGCTGGCGTTGGGGGCGCTCCCTGCGCAGAGGCCATTTTAACGGCGTGGATCGACCGCGGAGTATCGTTGATACAAGGCTGGGGAATGACCGAAACCAGTCCCGGCGGTACCGCTCTGGCAGCCCACGATGTGATGCGCAAGATTGGCTCTGCAGGCAAACCCTTACTGCATACCGAGGTGAAAATTGTGGACGACGATGGAGCTACGCTGCCCCGGGGTGCAGTCGGGGAACTACTCATCCGTGGACCCAACATCACGCCGGGCTATTGGAACAAACCCGAAGCCACTGCCGATGCCTTTGTCGACGGCTGGTTAAAAACCGGTGATGCGGCTCGATTTGATGAGGAAGGTTTTATCTACATCGTCGATCGCTGGAAGGATATGTACATCTCAGGGGGTGAAAACGTCTACCCAGCCGAAGTGGAAAATGTCCTGTATCAACTGGAGCAAGTGGCCGAAGCCGCCATTATTGGGGTGCCCGATGAGCGTTGGGGTGAAACCGGTAAGGCCGTATTGGTGTTGAAGCCCGGCCAAACACTGGAAGCCGATGCGGTCATCGCCCACTGTTTGGCAAATCTGGCGAAGTTTAAGGTGCCCAGCAGCGTGTCGTTTATTGACGCCTTGCCGCGCAATGCGACAGGCAAAGTGCTAAAACGCACCCTGCGAGAACAGTTTGTTGATAAAAGCGCGCCAGCCATTACCTAGGATGAGGTGAGCAAGGGAACTGAAGGGTAAAAGACATTTGGTAACCATAGAAATAGCGGTTACCCCGAGCAGTTATGGAACTGTTATGTAAACGAGTCAGGAGAAGATCATGAGTGAGTCGATAAACGAAACCTACGAAGAAACACCTCAATCCGCTATGCAGGATATTTTGGATCGCCAGCGCAAGGCCTACTTAGCCGAAGGGGTAGTGTCGACGGCTACTCGAGTTGATCGTTTAGAGCGGGCGATTCAGGTGGTAAAAAAACACCAAAAGACCTTTGTGGAGGCCATGACCCAAGACTTCGGCCATCGCAGCGAGCACCAGTCCATGTTCACCGACATCGCATCTTCTGTGGGGCCGCTGCGGCATGCCCAGCAGCACCTGAAAAACTGGCAGAAGAAGGAAAAACGCAAAGTCAGTCCCGGCATTTTGGCCCTGCTTGGAGCCAGAGCTTGGATCGAATACCAGCCTCTCGGTGTGGTTGGTGTTATCAGCCCTTGGAATTTCCCGGTTAATCTGACGTTTGCGCCGCTTGCGGGTATTTTGTCTGCCGGCAATCGCTGCATGATTAAACCCAGCGAATACACACCGGCCACTTCTGCCGCCATGGCTGCCGGATTTGCCGAAGAATTCAACGATGATGAAATCGCCGTGGTGACGGGAGGTCCCCAAACAGGCGCTGATTTTTCCGGCCTAGCCTTTGATCACCTGTTATTTACCGGTGCAACCTCGGTGGCCAAGCATGTGATGCGAGCCGCCTCTGAGAATCTTGTGCCAGTAACCCTTGAGCTTGGCGGTAAGTCGCCTGTGATTTTTTCCGCAAAGGCGGAAATGGACACTTCCACCGCCGCCCTGATGGCGGGAAAGACCCTGAATGCCGGTCAGATTTGTTTGGCCCCGGACTATGTCTTTGTGCCCCGAGAGCGCATGGGGGAATTCGTAGAATCCAGCAAGCGGGCGGTCGCTAAGATGTTTCCTTCTCTTTTGGATAACCCGGACTACACGTCGGTAGTAAATGATCGACACTACCAACGCATTAATGGTTATTTGGATGAGGCCCGCGAACGGGGTGTCGAGGTGGTGGAAATTAATCCGGCCAATGAGGACTTTCGTCAACAGTCAGCTCATAAGATTCCGCCAACCCTCGTGATTGATCCGCCGGAAGATTCGGCGATTATGCAGGAAGAAATCTTCGGGCCGGTGATGCCGATCAAGCCTTATGACCATTTGTCAGAAGCTGTGGACTACATTAACGCCCACGACCGGCCCTTAGGGCTGTACTACTTTGGCAACGACAAACAAGAAACCGAGCAGGTGTTGAACAAAACCACGTCGGGGGGCGTCACCCTCAACGATGTGATCATGCACATTTCTCAGGAAAACCTGCCTTTTGGCGGGGTAGGTCCTTCAGGTATGGGGGCCTATCATGGTGAAGACGGCTTCCGCACGTTTAGTCACGCCAAGTCAGTGTTCAGGCAAGCGACCTTCAATCCAGCGGAAAAGCTTGGCTTGCGCCCTCCCTACAGCGAGAAGCTGCTGAACATCGTTAAAGGACAAATGAAGTAAGGCACAGAGCTTTCGGGGCTGATCAGTTCAGCCCCGAACCTGCTCTAAGTTAAGGTATGCCCTAGCTCGGGCTTTGGGCCATGGTGGGAACGCCCTCGGCGATATCGACCCACGGTTGCTTGGTGTCGCACCAAACATGGAATTGGGGCTGGAAGGCACTGTTATCGTCTAAGGTACCGGTTTTAAGAAAGACCATGTCCGGTGAGCTTTGTACTGCTGAATAAATCGGTGAGCCGCAATTGCCGCAAAAGAACCGCTTTACGGTGTTGCCGCTTGCAGTATCCGGGTCCACATAGAGTTTTGGTTCGCCAGAAATGTGCAGCTCATTGACGGGCACGCCAGCCAAGGTTGAGAACGCACTGCCGGCCTGGCGCTGACAGTTTTTGCAGTGGCATACGCCGTTCATGGCGGGTGGGGTGTCGATGCTATAGCTGATTTCGCCGCAAAGGCATTGGCCTGTAACTGACATGATGTTGTCTCCTGATTGTTGTTGATTGTTTATTTAACGTCTTTGAAAAAGTCGATGTCGCGTTTTTCGCCTTCGGGCACGGGGACTTCCTGAATCCGTTCCGGCACGTCATCAAATTCCAGCCGCAGGGCACGGGTCATGGTGGCGTGCATTTCGTAGGTGCAGATGGTGTAAGTCAGTTCAATAATTTGCACCTCGCTCAGATGAGACTGCAGCGCGGCGAAGGTGCCGTCACTGACGCGACCACCCTGTAACACCAGGTCATCGGTATAGGCCAAAACCGCACGCTCCACATCGTCAAACAAATCCGTAGATGACCAGTGCGCAATGGCTTCGATTTGTGCTTCCGTGAACTTGGCCGCCCGCAGCGCTTTGCAGTGCTGAGAGAATACGAACTGGCTGCCCCTAGCAAAGCCTGCCCGGGCTTGGCCTAGTTCGCGCAAACGCGGTGATATTTTGCGCTTCTTGTCCCGATAGAATTCAAAGCCTGCCACCATATGCAGTAAGCAGTCGGGGACGTGGGCGAACACTGTCCACCAGTTGCCCGGCGTGCCGGTAGCAGTTCCGGGTTCAGCAACCGGATCCCGGTCCTTCCCAAACAAAGCATCGTAAAATGGCAGCACCGATGGGTCTGCATGATCGCGTGGTACCTGTGATAGTCGTGGCATGAAATCTCCTCCCAAAGTTTGGCCCAGTATGGCGTTTAAGCGCGCTAGCGACCAGTACAGGAAACTCGGTAGGACAAGCCAAAGTGAACTTTTTCTGGTGGCTGGCCGAAGGTAAAGGACTACACTTAAGTAATGAATTTCGTCGAATTAGCCGTACCTTTTTTCATTCTTGCCATGGGGCTGGAGTTGGCTTGGGGTTATTGGAAGAAGCATCAGACTTACCGGTTAAACGATGCGGTAGCCAGTCTAATGATGGGCACCCTGAGTCAACTCATGGGCGTGCTGCGCCTGAGTTTCGCCGCGGTAGTGTTCGCCCAGGCGGTGCAGATGATGGGTGTGGTGCCGTGGACACCGGATCAGTGGTGGCATTGGGTAGCTGCGTTCGTGGCTTACGATTTTTGCTATTACTGGAAACACCGCTTTGGTCACGAATGGCGCATCATGTGGGCATCTCATAGTGCCCACCACCAAAGCGAAGAGTACAACCTAAGCACGGCACTGCGGCAGACGAGTACCGATTACATTGGTTTCGTATTTTACTTGCCCATGTATTTGGCGGGTACACCGGTCTACGTGATGATCAGCGTAGGCACGCTGAACTTGGTTTATCAGTTTTGGGTGCACACTCAGCATGTAAAGCGGCTGGGGGTGCTGGACTACATTTTCGTGACTCCGTCCAACCACCGAGTGCATCACGCTAAAAACCCCGCGTATATCGATAAGAACTACGGTGGTTTTTTCATTCTATGGGACCGGTTGTTCGGTACCTTTTGCGATGAGCGCGACGAGGAAAAGCCAATCTACGGCATTACCCATGGCTTACGCAGTTGGAATCCCATTTGGGCAAATGCCAGTGTGTGGTGGCAAACCTTAGTGCTGGCATTCAAAGCGCCCCGGTGGCGGGATAAGGCACTGATCTGGTTCAAAGGCCCGGGTTGGTTTCCTCAAGGCCTAAGGCCAGATTCTGATGACCCCATTGGCTGGACTGAACAGTACGATCCTGCTCTGCCGGCCAGTTCCAAAGCCTATGTGTTCGCCCAATACTGGGTGCTTACGGCTGCTGGATTCGCTTTAACCGGAACTTATCAGCAGATGCCATCGGTTCAAGTGTGGACGCTATTTGCCCTGCTGGCATCGTCTATGTTCGTGATTGGGGTTTGGCTGGAACACCGTCCACTGCGTTTTGCTGTTGACGGCATACGAGGGGGCCTTCTCGCCAGCGCTGGCCTGTGGATGCCGCTAGTAATAAATGAGTCCGTGGCCGTGCAGGAAGCTTGGGTTGAAACGATGCAGATGCTAGGGGTCGTAAATGTACTGGCGGTCAGCGGTCTGTATTTGCTGCAGCGCGGCCCAGCCCGCGCTGCAACAATTTAAGTTGAGGCCTTTGTTTAGGCGAGGTTCTTAAAGTTTGGCGGCCTTTTTTCAATAAATGCCGCAATGGCCTCGTGATGGGCTGGGCTCTTGTAAGCCTCATTCAATGCCACCATCTCCCGCCGCTGGACTTCCTTGATGTCCGGTTCCGCCATATTGGCGGTTACTAATTCTTTAACCACGGCCAGGGTACTGGACGGATTTTCACCGATTTGTTTAGCCAGCTCTGTGGCTCGACTGAGCAGGGCGTCAGCGTCCTTCACCAACTCATCGACTAAGCCAATGCGCTCTGCTTCGACGGCATCAATGGTTTCACCGGTGAGCATCATGCGGTTGGCTAAACCGAAGCCGGCCCGAGCTACCAGGTAGTAGGAACTAGCCAGTTCCGGCACCACGCCCATTTTGACAAAGCGCGCGCTGAATTTGGCTTCTGGGCTGGCCATAATAAAATCACAAGGCAGTATCTGCGTCAGCCCAACCCCCACCGCGGCACCGTTCACCGCAGCAATGATGGGTTTGGAGCGTCGTACCGTTCCGACCCAGTCCCGGGGCGCATTGTCGTTACTGGTTCCTGAGTCCGCTTGGTCTTTGAACGTTTCCTTTATGTCGGCGCCGGCGCAAAAGCCCCGGCCAGCACCCGTTAGGATAAAGACATCGACATCCGCGCTGTTGTTGCCCGCCTCAAGAGCGGCCTGAAGTTCCGCGCCCATTTGGTAGGTCCAAGCGTTCAGTCGCTCTGGCCGGTTCATCGTAATGGTTAACACCCCATCGTCTAATGAGGTCAGAATTGTTTCGTAGTTGGACGCGTCCATAGTCTCTCCCCAGAGTTCTTTTTGTGATTGTTAGTTCTTGGCCTTATTCAGATCCCAATCGTAAACATAGTCAATATCTATACTGTCGGATTGCCCGATCCCGGCAAGTAGCTCGGCTAGATCAGCGCGGTGGCCGGCCAGATAGCTCAGCAGTTGGGCTTCGTTTTCAGCAAAGTCGGTCTGGTACCAATCGAACAGGCTCGAAAGAACCAGTGAGTCCTTGTCATTGATCGTGACCGCTCGCGGATGTTGCAGAAATGCGGTCTCGGCTTGAGTCAGCTGGTCCTCTATGGTGTCTGGGGCGTAGGCCACAAGGCTGAGATTGGGGCAGCCAATGCTGGCGCAATTGAGCACAAAGTGCAGGCGGTGGTCGCGCCAAATTGGGCGCAGGATCCGATGCTCGATATCGTTCAGGGTAACCGGCTTATTTTCGATGGTGAGATACGGCTCGTCCCATGGGCCAAAGGCAAACAGCGGGCCCATAGACCGTATGCTTTTTTTCTTCGGATGGTCCAAAACTACCTGAATGGTTTGGGCGTTATATAAATTGATCCAGTAGGCCAATTGCTCTTCGCGGTTTAGATTCGTGGGCCGTATTTGGCTGAGCATGCGCAAGTAATGGCCTAACTCGGCTTTGGCGGTATCGTCGAAGTCCGCATAGCTAACACGATTGATGCCATCTTCGTTGGTCGTTACGTAGCGAGACAACAACCTTTGCCAAATGCTGTGGCTTACCTGTACCGACGAACTGGGATCATGTTGAAGCCAGTACTGCCATGGCTCTGGTTGGGCAGCCGATAGCTGAGAAAAGGGCGAGAGCCCTGCAAGAATGGCGAGAAGTGTTAGCCGACGAAGGTTCATGGTTGACGAGCTCCTTAGCGGTTTCCAGACAAGCGCTGGGTTACGGCTGCACCTGACGCAAATGCGATTTTCAATCTTCGTTCAGTAGTGTCGCAAAATTCTTGGCAAGGGAAAACGCGCGTTCGCGGCTTGGGTTTTTGATTGATACCGCAGCCAACGTGCCGCGCTGCATGTTGCTTTGTCAAAAAGCGATGAAATGCTTGAGCCTGGCCGGTTTTCGGTTGCTTGGGGGTGAAGGGGGGATCAGGCCCGAGCACAAGCTCGAGCCTGATATATCGGTCAATGCTAGAACTGGTATCTAGCGCCCAGTGTCCACGTGCGGCCTCGTTGGGGAGCTGCATCTTTGATAAAGCTCGTGTGCAGGCGCTGCTCGTCATCGCTGAGGTTTTCACCCCGCAAGAAAACCGTCACCTGCTGGCCGTTGGCCATAGTTGGCTGCCACTCCACGTGCGCGTCGTAGTCATTGAAGCCCTCGGTGGGCAGTTCGTAGCTCGGCGCATCATCCTGATCGGCTACCCGCATGGCTTCGAGGATTAGTGCAACGTCACCCCATTGTTGGGTCAGAGACAGGCCGATTCGGTCTGCGGGAATCAGCGGCAACTCGCTCTCGCCAGCGGTATCCAAGGATGCTCTGATGACATCAAAGAAGCCGCGTACCGCGAGATTGCCCCCGGCTACCTCGATATTATTCCAGCGTACTTCCCCATCTAAGCCTCGGAACTTGGCATCCGCCTGACTCCACAGGAATACTGGGAGCTCGCCCATTTCTGCGCCAGTGGGGTTTTGATAAATGAAGTCATCGAAAGACGCGTAATAGGCATTTAGATTGACTTCCACGGCGTTCTTGGCCCAGCCAAGAATGACGTCAGTACGATAAACGCTTTCTTCGTCCAGCGTTGCCGTACCAATTTCATAGCGGCCGGTAGCAAGGTGGGCGCCGTTGCTGAAGAGTTCCTCACCCACCGGCGCGCGCTGGGCGTAGCCAAAGTTTGCGGTCAGGGTTAGGTCCGAATTGATCGGATAGATCACACCCAAGGAAGCGGCTGTGGCGGTAAAGTCTTGCTTCGTGCCAGAGCTTTGGTCCTTGTGTTCCACTTGCTCCAGTCGTAACCCCATCTCCAGAGATAGGTTGACGAGCTCCCGCTCGCTTAACCAAAACAGGCCAAGGTTTTGGCTGTCCACCGCGGGGACGAAGGCTTCTTCGCCGGTGACCGAAAACTCACGATCCTCCAGCTGAACGCCCCAGACATGCTTGCTGTTTGCTAGGGCGTGGGTTATTTCAAGACGTGCTTCCAGGGCCTCGTTCTCAAAAAACGTTGCGACCTCGCCGTCGGGTTCAATCTCTGCGTGTTCGTAGTCGTTTACGCCAAGTCGGAAGTTGATGCTTTCTACGGTGCTAGCGGCTCTGCCAATCAACGTGCTCTTGTTGTTTGAAAGGGGGCCTGCCCGGCCGATTTCAAGGTCGACACGCTGTTGTTCCATGTCAAGAATTGGCGTGGCGAAATCCTCGTCAGCGTGTTCACCGTCGTGATCGCCGTCATGGTCGCCATCGTGATCGCCGTCATGGTCATCGTCGTGGTCTCCGTCATGGTCACCGTCGTGTTCTTCGTCATGATGCCCGTGTCCGCCGGGTAAACCATAGACCGCATTGAGTTGACTGACGGCGATGCCCGAGAACCAGTTGTCACCGACATAGCTCACGCCAAATGCCCCACCGTCCGTGGAGAAGTGGCTGCCCGGCAAAAAGCCTGGACTTTCCTCTTCCTCGTGAGCTTCTCCGCTTTGCGCAGCCTCGGCTTCTTCTTGAGCAATTAGGGCCGCTGATTCAGTTTCACCCGGGATTTCATAATTGCTTGAGCGGCGATCAAAGGCGTCAATATGCCAAGCGATGGATTCGCTGCGACCGTCTAGGCGACCGGCAACCGCGTGCTGGTCTTCGTTGTCGCTGCCTTGGGCCGTCACGCGGCCGCTGATGCCCTCGTCCTGTTGGCCATGAGGGACTCGGCCCGTGTGCACATCTACAACGCCGCCTACGGCGCCATTGCCGTAGAGCAGGGTCGCGGGACCCTTGAGGACTTCTATGCTATCGGCGATAAAAGGCTCCACCGTCGTGGCGTGGTCACCGCTGGTTACCGACACATCCATGGAGCTTAGCCGGTCTTCCATTACCCGAACCCGAGCCCCACCCAGACCATGAATGACGGGTCGGCCTACTGCCGCACCAAAGCTGGAAGAATGTATGCCAGGCTGTTTGCCCAGAACCTCGCCTAGGTTAGGCGCGAGGCTGCGCGCAAGGGCGTCGCCGCTGAGTGAGATAGTACTTTGGGCCAAGCCCTCTGCAGAAAGGGGGTGGGCCCGCACGACAACCTCTTCAAATTCGGAGGTGGCGGGTGTTTCTTCGGCGAAAAGATTTGGTGCCGAGCAAACGGTAAGTAGCGAAAGAAATAGAACTCCAGATGCCTTAGCTTTGCTTTGGCACAGACGGTATTCGGGTAGACGTCGAATAGTCATAACAACTCCTGAACGATAAATAATATTGCCAACGGCCTGCAGCCGGATGGGCAAAGTTTGGGTATTTAAACGGTCGAGAGTGGTTGGGGTGGCGCTCGGGGAGAGGCGCTGGGGTAAAGAGCGGCGGCTGCAGTTGAAACAGGTAGACCCGGTAGCAACTGATACGTCCGTGGGTTTAGCGGCGTTACAAGCTGGGCGACCGGTGCACCCAGAGCGCCGCTGGTTTCGCAGATAACACAATCGTGATCAATGGCGGCGGTGGCGTGGACGTGGTCCGCACCGGAACTTAGGCTTATTGCCGCACACCCAAGAACAGTTAGCAGGAATCGCTGGATGAGCGTCCACTGAGGCTGCTTTGACCGCGATCTTTCATCCACAAGCCGGCGAGACGGAACGGCCTTGAAGCCGCTCCGGTCAGTCAGGGAATTTAGCTGTCTTGGTTGCTGAGCCATCGCGCGACTTTACGTTCCAGTAGGGGTAATGGCAATGCACCGCCACCTAAAATAACGTCGTGAAACTGTCGAATGTCGAAGTCGTCCCCAAGGGCGGCTTTTGCCTTGGCTCGGAGCTCTAAAATCTTCAGCATGCCGATTTTGTAGGTGGTCGCTTGGCCGGGCATTACGATATAGCGCTGCACTTCCGAGCGAATGCTTTCCAGTGGTTCCGGTGAATTGGCGGCGAAGTAATCGATGGCCTGTTGCTCACTCCATCCCTTGGCGTGCAAACCGGTGTCGACGACCAGTCGAATGGCGCGCCAAATCTCACCGGTAAGCCGACCAAAATCTTGGTAAGGGTCAGCGTAGGTGCCGGGAATTTCCTTGGCCATATATTCAGAGTACAGACCCCAGCCCTCGGAATAAGCAGTAAAGCGTGCTTGGGTTCTAAATTGGGGGACTTCTTTGAGTTCTTGGGCAATGGAAATTTGCATATGGTGCCCGGGTAACCCCTCGTGATAAGCAATAACTTCCAGCTGGTTTTTCGGCATGGCGGTCATATCGGACAAATGGGCGTAGTAAATGCCCGGGCGTGAACCGTCTGGTGTGCCGGGATAGTAGTGCTGGGCTGCACCGTCTCGTTCACGGAAAGGCTCAACCCGCTTGACGATCAGATCCGCTTGGGGCATTAAACCAAAGTAGTCTGGTAGCGCCGACTTAATGCGCTCGATGGCAGCGGTCGCATCGTCGATATAGGCTTGACGGCCTTCGTCGGTATCCGGGTAGTAGTTCCAGTCGCTGTCACGGATGTGGGCAAAGAAGGTCTGCAAGTCGCCGTCAAATTGCACTTGATCCTTGATTTGCTCCATTTCCAAACGCAGACGGGCGACCTCGTCTAAACCAATCTGATGGATCTCATTCGCAGTGAGGTCTGTGGTGGTTTGATCCTTCAGGCGATAGTCGTAATAGGCCGCGCCATTGGGCTGAGCACCCACACCAGAGACTTTTTCCGGCGCTCGATCGCCCGCATTTTCCGCCCACTGAACGATGTTTTGGTAGGCGGGTAAGAAGCTCCCAAGTAAGGCAGCTTTAGCATCAGCGGTAAGTTCCTCTGCGGTTTGCCCGTCGATGGTGCCGGCATCTTGAAGGGCGCTTATTTCGCTTTTGATGTCAGCCCACAGGTCGCTGTCTACTTCGCTGCTTGGGTCAAAGGGTTGCCCAGAGATTACCTTGTTGGTTTGTTTTATTACGCCGTCTAGGGCAAACGTGTGGGAAATCACCCCTTTGGCAAGGCCCTTTGACGCAATTTCGATAGCCTCTTGCATCCGCGGTGCTACCGCTTCAACCCGCTGAATGTACGCTTCCATGTCTTGCTGGGTATCCACGCGGTGAAAGTTGATCAAAAAGGTCGGAACAAAGCTTTGTATGCCGTTCATTTGATCGAAGATCAAACCGTCGTAGAAAAACGGCTCACTGGCCTGCATTTTTTCGAGCTGATAGATCCACAGGTCATAGGACAGTAGCTCATCTGGGGTCAGAGCAGCCGCGTCAAAGCGCTGCTTCATCTCGGCCACGGATGCTTCTTTCCAGGCTAGTTGTTGTGCAAACGCCTCGTAAGTGAATGCATCAAGCTCATCGTTACGTTCTTTGCGCCCCAGAAAGGTCAGCTCGATGGGCGAAAACTGCAATTCTTGTTCGTATTGCTCATCCAGCCATTGGGTCAGAGAAAGTGGCGTCGCGTTGTTGGTTTCAGGGGCGGTGTTTTGGCTGCCGGTATCCGAATCCTGAGCACAGGCGCTAAGCGCTAACGCAAAACAGAGTATGTAAAGGTATCTTGCGGCAGATTCGAAAAAGGAAGCGCTGTAAGAGGGCTGCAAAATCATGTTCTATCCATTGCCCGCAGTAGATTCGGGCTGTTGTGTTCAGAGATGGTATGTCTGGTGGGCGGAGCATAGTATGAAGCGGATTTTCTGGGAACAACTCAAAGCCCACAGCAAGCCCTTGGGCCACACTTGTTGCAGAAAACTTAGGGTTACAACACGTTTTAGCACTCGATGGGACTCACAAACACTATGACTACCCAACAACCAGATATCGATCCTGAGAGCCCTGCACAAACTGGCGATGGCCCGTTAAACGGATTCCGAGTGCTGGACTTGTCTTCTGTGGTGTCCGGTCCCATGGCCGCGGTCGTGCTGGCGGATCAAGGAGCGGATGTTATTAAAATAGAGCCGCCGGGATGGGGTGACGGTATCCGCGGATTAGGAGCATCGCGCAACGGTCTAAGCGCCATTTACTCAATGATTAACCGCAACAAGCGTTCCGTGGCCATCAACCTTAAGCACCCGGAAGGCCAAGGACTGATCCGTCGGCTGGCAGCCGACGCCGATGTGCTGCTGCAGAATTACCGACCGGGCAAGATGGCCCGTTTGGGCCTAGATTACGAGTCACTGCAGGAGAATTGCCCAAATCTTATCTACGCCTCCATCAATGGTATGGGTGAGGTTGGACCCTACGCCGAGCGAAAGACCTATGACTACGTCATTCAGGCGCTCAGCGGCATTTTAGATGTGCAGGGAACTGCACCGATGAGCATGAACCCTGCCCAAACCGATGACGAGCCGGCGCCAAACGGGCCGGATTTGCAGATGGTTCGCTCAATCATCTACGACAAAGTCACGGCGCTCACGGCTGCACAAGGTATAACAGCAGCGCTGTTGGCTCGAGAGCGAACCGGCCGCGGACAACACGTTCAGCTCTCCATGCTGGACACCGCTATCTACTTCAACTGGCCCGAGCTGATGTGGAATTACGCGTTCAAAGGCCAAGGCGTTCAGTACGCAGGGGATTTGGCGGATGTGTGTGGCATCAGCGAGACTGCTGATGGCGCCGTGGTCTCGGGCTATTTGGGGGCTGATTGTCGCCAGTACGCCACCGATGAACTGATGGATCTGCTGGCCTATAACGAAATACCCGCGGGTCGCGTAAACACGCGAGCGCAAGTGATAGACGATCCTCAGGTGCAGGCAGCAAAAATATTACAGGACTTTGAACACCCCCGGGGGGGCGCCATGCGGCAGCCGCGCAACCCGTTGCGTTTCAGCGATGTGTCGACGCCCAAATTGCAGCCCTCGGCAGACCTAGGCGAGCATACTGTCGAGGTGTTAGCGGGCCTGGGTTTGAGTCTGGCAGAGATGCAGGAATTGGCCCGGCAGGGTGCGATTGGGTAGTAGATTAGACCTTTTCCGGTTGATGGAATAGCACGATCCTCCCCAAAGCTTGGCCAGATTCTAAAAGCTCCTGAGCTGCGGTCCCTTGATCGATAGTGAAGGTATGAGCGATCTGTGGGTTGAACTGCTCTAGGGCAATTCCATCGCAGTAGTGCGACCAAACGTTGGCAAAATCCGTTGAGCGATAGGCATCGCTGCCCCTGATTTGGATGCCACGCCCAAAAATTGAACCCAGGGAGGGGATCGAGGCGGTGTCGCCGGTGGTGTTGCCGCAGCAGACCAAACGTCCTTGGGGACCCAGTGCGCCCAGGGACGCCTCCCAAAGCGCCGTGCCGACATGATCCAGCACCATATCCACCCCCTTGCCGCCGGTTTGATTCTCAATCCAGCTAACAATGTCTGTACTTTGGCTGTTGGCAGTAACTGCGCCCAGTTCGGCGGCGGCAGCACACTTTTCGTCGGTGGTGGCGCTAACACAAACCCGCGCACCAGCGGCTATCGCCAATTGAACAGCTGCCAAGGTTAAGGCGCTAGTGCCACCGTGGATGAGAAGAGTTTCGCCCGTGTTTAGCTGACCCACATTAAACAAGGCGTGATGAGTGGTCATCCAAGCGGTGGGAAATACTGCCGCGGTTGCAAAATTCATATCATCGGGCAGCAAATGAACGTGGTCGGCGCTGACCGCGCAGAGCTCGCCATAACCTCCAGGTTTGGTCGCTCCAAGGACCCCTAAATTTCCGTATCGGTCGCCGTGTCCGGCGAAGAGGGAGTCCGGGTGAACGGCGTTAAGCGAAGGGTCGACCACAACTCTGTCACCTACAGAAAGGCCGGTTACCTTCGATCCAAGTTCTATGACGGTGCCGGCCATATCCATCCCAGCCACATGAGGCAGTGAAAAACCGGGCAACGTGTACCAACCATGGCGCTGGACGATATCCAGGCGATTAATGGCTGTTGTCGCCACTTTGATTAAGACATCCACAGGTCCAATGGTTGGATCAGGCAGCTCGCCAAGGTTTAGAACGTCGGCTGGCCCATGTTCCGAGTAAAAAAGTGCTTTCATGAATTGGGTCTTGGTCGAAAAAAAGGAAAATACAGGGTTCTGGTTGTTCGAGAGACGAAGGGCAGCGTAGCAACTTAAGGAAGACAAGGACATGAAGCATAGGAAACTGGATTTTGTGACAGTTGACGTTTTTACCCAAAACACCTTCGGCGGTAATCCGTTAGCCGTGTTCTTTTCTGCACAACAATTGAGTAGCCAAGACATGCAGCGTATCGCCGCAGAAATGAACTACTCAGAAACAACATTTGTTCTGCCGCCCGAAGACCCTTCCAATACCGCGTTGATTCGTATTTTTACCCCGAAGTCCGAGCTGCCCTTTGCCGGTCATCCCAATGTGGGTACTGGATTTGTTCTAGCCGCTCACCCCGCGGCGGCCCCAGTCACGGGGAAGATCGATCTGGTGTCCGATGCAGGGGGCAATCAATGTTTGATGCGTTTCGAAGAGCATGCGGGTCTTGTTGAGGTGGTGGTGGAGCTCAATGCAGACGGCAGTCCGAAGGAGTCTCGCATCAGGGCGCCACAGCCATTTCAGCATCGAGTGGGCCACAGCAACGAAGAAATGGCGCAAGCGCTGGGCCTTGATCCTAAACAGGTCGTCTCGGTAGGCGGTCGTTCGACTATTGTCAGCGTGGGCATCGAATTTCCCGTTGTGCGAGTGTCCGGGCTTGATGCTCTCGCCGCCTGCGATCCTCAAATAGACGCGTTTAAGCGCCTGGGTATGAACCCCGCATCGGATGGTGATGCAGTCGGCGCTGATGATGCGTTTTTGGTCTATGCCTATTGTCGCGCTCATCCAACTCGCCGGCCGCGCTTCTATCGCGCTCGAATGTTCGACCCATTACATGGCATTGCCGAAGATCCTGCCACCGGCAGTGCTGCGGGTGCCTTGGCTGGCTTGTTAGCGGAGCAGGAGGGCTTAGAGGGCAGAGGGCGCTACGAGATCTTTCAGGGCGAAGAAATGTTGCGTCCCAGCCGAATAGTAGTGGACGTGACTCGCGACAATGGGCAGATTCTGGAAACGCAGATTACCGGACACTGTGTCGAGGTAATAAAGGGCACCTTCACTCTGTCCTAAATAATTTAGGACAGATCTTTACGGAGACATCATGGACTTAAGCAGCGAATACTTGTGGTTGGGCTTAGGCTTTGCGTTGATTATTGCGGAAGTCACCATGGGTAACTTCATTTTATTTTTTATCGGCTTGGCCGCCGCTATCACGGGCATTGGTTTATGGCTGGGTATGCCTGCCGGCAACGGTATACCTTTTATGGTATTTGCAGGCTTGGCCTTGGTTTTGTTGGTTGGCGTTCGTTCGCGATTGAAGTTCCACCTAGTGGGTGAGTCGGTGCAAGGCAGTGCTGACGAAGACTACATCGATAAAGAAGTCACCGTGGTAGGCGGTTTTGATGAAGCAGACCCGCAACGCGGTCGCGTTAATTACCGTGGCGCTGATTGGAATGCCCGCAGCCCTAAGGGTCAGCTCGCGCCGGGTGCAGTGGCAAAAATTGTTGGGCGGGACGGAAATACCTTAATCATTGAACAGGAGAATGGCTGATGGATATGAGTTTTTTTCTGGGCGTACTAGTAGCCGTCTCGGTGGTGGTCATATTGCTCAAGACCGCCCGTGTCGTTCCTCAGCGGGAGCAGTTCGTTGTGGAAAGGCTGGGTAAGTATTCCAAGACCTTAGACGCAGGCTTTCACATCTTGGTGCCCTTTGTGGATGTGGTGGCCTACAAGCACACG
>ERZ1047472.1257-NODE-1257-length-20127-cov-18.063770_pt1 | contig 20127 bp, 17 predicted proteins | sample MGYA00383095_ERZ1047472 | MGnify/ENA primary metagenome ERZ1047472 (study PRJEB29581, sample SAMEA5548365) | metagenome | biome: marine; feature: coastal; material: water | depth 1 m | study: Short-term variability in the microbial, nano- and picoplankton... | reverse complement strand
TAGAGAGGTGGCCGAGTGGCTTAAGGCGCACGCTTGGAAAGCGTGTATACGGTAACGTATCGAGGGTTCGAATCCCTTCCTCTCTGCTAGATAACATCCAAATATGAATTACTTATTTGTGATAAATGTTAAGAGATAGTTGTGGAATAATTTATTACGTTAATAATTTAATGACTTTTATCCTTTTTGTTTTCGTAACTATATTTTTTTCATATCTTTAACTCCTTAAACACAAACTTTTTAATAAATTAAGAATATAACAATGAAAAGATTATTTCCAATTTTAGCTATCGCTTTTGTGATGGCATTCGGTTCTGTTAGTGCTTCTACAAACACTATCATTACTGCTACGACAATTGTCAATCCACTTCAAGACGATACTTCATCAAGTGATGTTGAGTCTTTAGGGTTTCATCAAGAGCTCAAAAAACGATTTATTGAAGGCGGTCCGGGTTTTATGGGGATCGTATTATTGTGCCTTATTCTTGGACTTGCAATAGCGATAGAAAGGATTATATTTTTGAACCTTTCGACTACCAATACAAAAAAACTAACAGAAGATGTTGAGAGCGCTCTTTCTTCAGGAGGTTTAGATGCTGCAAAAGAGGTTTGTAGAAATACAAAAGGGCCTATTGCATCAATTTTTTATCAAGGATTAGACCGTGCTAACGAAGACTTAGAGTCTGCCGAGAAAGCTGTAGTTGCTTATGGAGGTGTTCAAATGGGTCAACTTGAGAAAAACGTCTCTTGGATATCTTTATTCATAGCACTGGCACCAATGTTAGGGTTTATGGGAACTGTTATTGGAATGATTCAAGCATTTGATAAGATTGAAGCTGCTGGGGATATGCAACCATCACTTGTAGCTGGAGGTATTAAAGTAGCTCTTTTAACAACGGTATTTGGACTAGTTGTGGCGATTATACTTCAAATTTTTTATAATTATATCATATCTAAAATTGATAGTATTGTAAATAATATGGAAGATGCTTCAATCACATTAATGGATATTTTGGTTAAAAACAAAAAATAATAACAACTCAATACTAAATCAAATAACTATGGATTTACAAAAAATATTGAAGATTGTTGCTATTGCAATCGGAGTAATTTCAATCTTTTTCCTTGGGAGTATTCTTTCAGCAGGAGATGAGGCTATCAAAGCAGGTGAAAGTAGCGGAGCCGTGAATGTATTTATGTATGTTTCTTACTCAATTCTTGCTGCAGCTGTACTTATAGTTCTAGCATTTACCTTAATGAGTTTAGTTTCAAACACGTCAGGATTAAAAAATACACTCATTGGGATAGGTGCTTTTGTAGTACTATCTTTTGTTTGTTATTTCGGATTTGCAAATGGAGTTGAATCAACATTAAAAGATGGAGACATACTTTCTGCTAATGGTTCTAAACTCATTGGTGCGGCCCTCTACTTATTTTATTTCTTAGCTTTTATAGCCGGAGGAATTATGCTAGGGTTTGGAATTAAAAAAATGGTGAAATAATATGGCAAAGCGATCCGCACCAGAAGTTAATGCTGGCTCAATGGCAGACATTGCTTTTTTATTGTTAATATTTTTCTTGGTTACAACCACTATTGAGAAAGATTCTGGAATCAACCGTAAGCTACCTCCTATTGAAGAGCTTGAGGAAGACGTTGTTATTAAGCAGAGGAATATTTTTACAGTTCTTTTAAATGGAAAAGACCAGCTTCTCGTTGAAGATGAATTGATGGAACTTAAAGACTTAAGATCTGCTGCTGTCGAGTTTTTAGATAATAACGGAGATAAGTCTTGTACTTACTGTAATGGGGCTAAGGACCCATCTTCATCTGATAATCCAACTAAAGCTATTATTTCTTTGAAAAATGAAAGAGAAACATCTTACGCAGCGTACATTTCTGTTCAAAATGAGCTAGTAGCGGCTTACAATGTACTTAGAAATAGACGTGGTTACGAATTAGGCTCTGAGAAAGGCTTTAAAGATATGAATTTTATCGAAATGCAAAAGAATTACAAAGACGCACGATTTGTTGGAAATAAACAAAGACTAAAAATTGTAATTGATTCGATAAAGCTAGAGTTTCCACAAAAACTAGCTGAAGTACAATAATTGATATAAATCAGAAAAAAATGTCAAAATTTAAAAAGAAAAAAGACGGTGGAACTCCACCTATTTCTACAGCATCTCTTCCAGATATAGTGTTTATGTTATTGTTCTTTTTCATGGTTGCAACTGTAATGCGTGAAAATTCACTCAAAATTCAAAACGCTCTCCCAGTTGCTAATCAAGTAGAGAAACTTGACAAGAAAAACCCTGTGAGCTACATCTACATGGGTAAACCTAGCGCTGGTTATGAAAAGTTCGGAACTGAGGCAAGAGTGCAATTAAATGATCAGTTTGCTAATCTCACAGAGGTTGGCGCTTTTATTAGCGCAGAGAGAGCAGCATTAAGAGAAGAATTAATTCCTTTTCTAACGGTTGCTTTAAAAGTTGACAGAGATGCCAATATGGGTATTGTAGGAGATGTGAAGCAAGAATTAAGAAAAGTTAATGCTCTTAAAATAAATTATACTACTGGTGTTGGAGACGCAATGACCAACATGAAATAAATTTTAATCTTTAAACAAAAAAGGCATTCTAAAGAGAATGCCTTTTTTGTTTAATTTAGTAATGTAATTTAACAGGTTATCTTATGAGACTCTACTTACATTTAATATTTTTTACATACAGTGTATTTACGTTGACGGCACAAACTGGATTAATAACCGAGTTAGACAGTTTGTACAGGGAAGACCAATTTTATGTTAGTGTTACGTATAATACTTTGATTAATCTGCCTAAAAATGTTTCTCAAAACAGCTTCTCACCTGGAATTCATCTAGGTTTTGTTAGGGATCTCCCATTAAATAAGCGACGTAATATTGCCTTAGCATTAGGTTTAGGTTATTCTTTTAATAGCTATAATCATAACATTAGAATTAGCGAATCCAATCCTTATATTTATACTATTATTGACAACTCTAATTACTCTAAGAATAATTTTTCTCAACATTTCTTTGAAATTCCTTTTGAGTTTAGGTGGCGAACTTCAAATGCTGAAAGTTATAAGTTCTGGCGGATCTATACCGGCTTCAAATTGGGGTACCTTGTAGGTTCAAAATCTGTATTTGTCGATGATTTAGAGTCCATTAATATGAAAAATTTAGCTGATTTAAATAGACTACAATACGGCATAACAATGAGTATTGGTTATAATACTTGGAACAGCTTTATTTATTACGGGCTAAATCCAGTTTTTAATAAAGTTTCTACAACTGATTTTCAATCCATTAATATGAGTGCGCTAAAAATCGGACTTATCTTTTACATCCTTTGATGTTTAAACACTTTTCGAAAAAAAATCTAATAAAGCAAGATTCTTAAGCTGTACTTTCAAAGGGTGCTAATATTTCTTATCAAATAACTAACAAAATCGATCAACTACTTTTTAGATTTATATGTAATCTTAAAATGAGCTAATTTAATAGCTTCCTTTTATTAAATTTTATTAATTTTACGAGCTTAATTATAATTAATAATGAGTACAACTTTTCCTGATTATAAAGGACTTAACTTGCCAGACGTAGCTGATGAAATACTAAAGCTTTGGGAAGAACATAATATTTTTGAGAAAAGTATAACGACTCGAAATGGTCAAAAAACGTTTGTTTTTTTTGAAGGACCACCGTCTGCAAACGGATTACCAGGTGTACATCATGTCTTAGCACGTACTATAAAAGATATTTTTCCACGTTATAAAACCATGAAAGGATATCAAGTTAACCGAAAAGCAGGTTGGGACACACATGGTTTACCAATAGAGTTGGGGGTTGAAAAAGAACTAGGGATTACAAAAGAGGATATTGGCAAAACTATCACAGTTGAAGATTATAACTCTGCCTGTAGAACTGCAGTAATGCGCTACACTGATGTTTGGAATAACCTAACTAAAAAAATGGGTTATTGGGTAAATATGGATGACCCTTATGTTACTTATGACCCTAAATACATGGAAAGTGTATGGTGGTTATTGAAGCAAATCTATAATAAGAACCTTATTTATAAGGGTTACACCATTCAGCCCTATTCACCTAAAGCTGGAACAGGATTAAGCTCTCACGAATTAAATCAGCCAGGAACTTATCAAGACGTTACTGATACTACTATTGTAGCCCAGTTTAAAGCTGTTCAGGCGTCACTTCCAGTATTCTTACAAAATCAAGGGCCTATATTGTTCTTAGCATGGACGACTACTCCATGGACATTACCCAGCAATACTGCTTTAACAGTAGGCTCAAAAATTGAATATGTTCTTGTAAAAACATATAATCAGTATACCTATAAAGCTGCTAGTGTTGTTATTGCAAAAGCCCTTATTAGTAAACAATTTAGTGGTAAATTTAAACAAGTAGATTCAGATGATAAGTTAATAAGCTACAATCCATCAGATAAAAATATTCCATTTTTTGTTGGAAACTCATTTTTTGGAAAGGATTTAGTAGGTATTTTTTATGAGCAATTATTGGATTATGCATTGCCTAATGACAATCCAGAAAATGCGTTTCGAATTATTTCAGGTGACTTTGTAACTACTGAAGATGGTACGGGGATTGTTCATACAGCTCCAACTTTTGGCGCCGATGACGCGATTGTTGCTAAGCAAGCAACCCCAGAAATACCGCCACTACTGGTTAAAGATAGTGATGGAAATTTGGTACCACTTGTTGATTTACAAGGTCGCTTTAGGCCTGAAGTGTCTGAATTTGCAGGTAGATATGTTAAAAATGAATACTACCCTCAAGGTAAAGCCCCTGAAAAATCTGTAGATGTTGAGCTAGCAATCAAGTTAAAGACAGAAAATAAAGCATTTAAAGTTGAAAAGTATAAACATAGTTATCCAAACTGTTGGCGAACAGATAAACCAATTTTATATTATCCGCTTGACTCTTGGTTTATAAAAGTAACTGATGTAAAAGAGCGTATGTTTGAGCTCAATAAAACAATTAATTGGAAACCGAAAAGTACTGGCGAAGGTCGTTTTGGGAATTGGTTAGCTAATGCAAATGACTGGAACCTTTCCCGTTCCCGATATTGGGGGATTCCGCTTCCAATTTGGAGAACAGAAGATGGTAAAGAAGAAATTTGCATAGGCTCTGTTGAAGAACTTAAATCCGAAATGGAAAAAGCTGTGAATGCAGGTGTGCTAGAAAAGCCTATTTTTGAGGATTTTATAATAGGTGATTATTCTAATAAAAATTATTCTAAGATTGACTTGCACAAAAACATAGTAGACTCCATTATTCTAGTATCTGTTTCTGGAAAACCTATGCGAAGGGAAAGTGATTTAATTGATGTTTGGTTTGACTCTGGTAGCATGCCTTATGCTCAATGGCATTACCCATTTGAAAACAAAAATATTATCGACCAAAGTAAAGCATTTCCAGCTGATTTTATCGCAGAGGGTGTTGATCAAACACGCGGGTGGTTTTACACACTTCATGCGATTGGAACTATGGTTTTTGACTCTGTAGCTTATAAAAATGTAGTCTCCAATGGTCTGGTGTTAGATAAAAACGGACAAAAAATGTCTAAACGCCTTGGAAATGCTACGGATCCATTCGAAACCCTTTCAACTTATGGCCCAGATGCCACACGCTGGTATATGATTAGTAATGCGAACCCATGGGATAATTTGAAATTTGATATTGATGGCATTGAAGAAGTTAAACGTAAGTTTTTTGGAACACTTTACAATACATATGCATTTTTTGCTCTGTACGCTAATATCGACAAATTTTCTTATTCAGAGCTCAATATTAAAATTGACGAGCGTCCAGAAATAGATCGTTGGATTCTTTCAGAACTAAATTCATTAGTAGAAAAAGTCGATACCTTTTATTCAGAATACGAACCTACAAAGGCAGCACGTGCTATTTCTGAATTTACACAAGAATATTTAAGTAATTGGTATGTCCGTTTGAGCAGAAGACGTTTTTGGAAAGGAGAATATGAACACGATAAAATATCAGCATATCAGACTTTATATACTTGTATGGTTACTATAGCTAAGTTAGGTGCGCCTATAGCCCCTTTCTTTATGGATCGTTTATATTTGGATTTGAATTCAGTTACAAGTAAGGAAGATTTAGAAAGCATACACTTAGCTGATTTTCCTTTAGTAGATACTTCACTTATCAATAAAGACCTAGAGCGAAAAATGGGGCAAGCACAGACAATTTCATCACTTGTACTTTCTTTACGCGCTAAGGAGAAAATTAAAGTTAGACAGCCTTTACAGAAGATAATGATTCCAGTGAACTCTTCGGTTAAAAGAGAAGAAATCCTAGCCATATCAGATCTGATCAAGCACGAAGTTAATATTAAAGAAGTCGAACTTCTTGAAGATGCATCTGATATACTAGTTAAAAAAATTAAACCAAACTTTAAAGCTCTAGGTCCTCGTTTTGGAAAAGATATGAAGTTAATTTCAAATACTATTCAAAAACTTCAGGAAAAGGATATTAAAAAAATTGAAGAAAAAGGTGTTTTGGAGATTGAAATTAATGGGAAAAGTATTAGATTACAAGCTGATGATGTAGAGATAACCTCACAAGACATTGAAGGCTGGTTAGTTGCAAATCAAGGTGCAATGACTGTAGCTTTAGATGTTACTATTTCGGACACGCTTAAAGCAGAAGGTATTGCCAGGGAACTGGTTAATAGAATTCAAAACTTAAGAAAGGATTCTGGCTTTCAAGTTACAGATCGAATAGAGGTTTTTTTACAGGCAGATGAAAGTCTAGATGACGCTATAAGATTAAATTTAGATTATATAAAAATAGAAACATTAACGGATAATTTACAGTTAGTGCCGCAGCTAAATAAAGGTATTGAAATTTCCTTTGATGCAGTTAACAGTAAGTTACACATCCAAAAATTTAAGTAATTATGTCAATAGTAAATACAAGTAGATACTCTGAAAAAGATTTGGAAAAATTCAGAACTATTATACATCAAAAAATAGATAAAGCTCAGCATGATTTAGAATTAATTAAAAGTGCTTATATGAATGATCACAATAATGGTACCGAAGATACATCCCCAACATTCAAAGCATTTGACGAAGGTAGTCAAGTAATGAGCAAGGAGTCAAATTCTCAGTTAGCGATACGTCAGGAGAAGTTTATTAGAGACTTAAAAAACGCATTGATTAGAATCGAAAATAAAACCTATGGCATTTGTAGAGTTACAGGAAAGTTAATTAACAAAAAACGTTTAGAGCTAGTTCCGCACGCAACATTGAGTATCGAAGCAAAGAGTATGCAAAAATAATATGTCTAAGAAACAGGTACTGTTATTAATAGGGGTCATTCTATTTTTTGATCAAGCCTCAAAAATATATATTAAAACCCACTTTGAGTTAGGGCAAGAGCTCAAGGTTTTTGAGTGGTTTAAAATTTTTTTTATTGAAAATGAAGGCATGGCATGGGGTGCTAAATTAAGTGATATTTCTTCTTTTATAACTGACTCAAATGCAAAACTATTTTTGTCAATATTCAGATTATTTGCAGTTTGTGGAATTGGTTACTGGTTGTTTCAAAGTATTCAAAAGCAAGCATCTAAAGTCCTGATCATTTCAGTCACGTTGGTTTTCTCAGGTGCATTAGGAAATATTATAGATTCAGTCTTTTATGGTCTTTTTTTTGACAGTAGTTCAGGTAAAATTGCTTCGTTTTTTCCTTCAAATGGCTACAGTGGGTTGTTTTATGGAAATGTAGTAGACATGTTATACTTCCCAATATTTAAAGGGGCCTTACCGCAGTGGATTCCGTTCGTTGGAGGTCAATACTTTTCTTTTTTTGATCCTGTATTCAATATTGCTGATATAGCTATAAGCTCTGGGATTGGATTTCTTTTACTCTTTAATAAAAAAGTATTTATAAAATCATAACTAATTAAAAAGAATATATTTTGTTTGGAGTTATGCAATAATTCAAAGGAACATCATGTGGATTTTTTTCAATGATAAAGTTTTCAGCTTCAAAAAAAGACAGCCCAATTTTTATAGTATTTTTGGAGCATTTTTTCAAAAATATATCGTAGAACCCCTTACCGTACCCAATTCGATTGCCTAATTCATCAAATGCCATCAAGGGAACAAATACGACTTCAATCTGATTACTCTTTATTTCAATCCCATCTTCTGGTTCTGGAATATTTTGAGGGTTTAGTTTCAAGACTGTATTGTCTTGTAATAATATATGTGACATTTTACGCGACTCAAAATTAGTTTTTGAGACTATAATGTTTTTATCTTTCCCTAGCAGTATCGCCAAAAGAGGCTCTGTATTCACCTCTTTTAGAGATTTTATACTCAAAAAAGTATGGTAGAACGAGTATTCCCAAATTGGAAGGTTAATAATTAAGTTAGATATCTTAATACTAAAGTCTTCAATTTCTTTTGAACTTAAATTATGACGACGTTGTTTTATTTCTGCCCTCAGTTGTTTTTTATTTAACACTTATTTTGTCTTAATGTTATTAACGTCTATTTCTTTCAATATAGGTTATAATGGATTGTGCTATATTTTTTTTAGAAGCACTTTCAATGCCTTCAAGTCCAGGAGTCGAATTAATTTCCATGATTAAAGGCCCCCTATTAGACTGTAATAAATCAACTCCGCAGATCGACAACTTTAGTTCACGAGCAGCTTTGAGAGCAATCTTTATTTCCTCTTCACTTAATTTACATTGTTTATAGGTTCCCCCTCTGTGCAAGTTTGATCTAAACTCCCCCTCTTTTCCTTGTCGTTTCATTGCACCAACTACATGATTATCGATAATTAGTACCCTGAGGTCTGCACCTTTTGCCTCAGCTATGTATTCTTGGATCAAAGTTCTAGATTCAAGACTATTAAAGGCTTCAAGTATAGACTCTGCAGCAATATTTGTTTCTGCTAATATTACTCCAATTCCTTGAGTACCCTCCAGCAGTTTTATTACTACAGGTGTGCCTCCTACTTTTAAAATAAGATTTTCAATATTCTTAGAATAATTAGTAAATATTGTCTTTGGCATGTCAACACCTGCCTTGGAAAGATGTTGAAAGCTTCGCAACTTATCTCTAGATCTTGCAATGGAGTCTGATGAAACTGATGAAAACACATTCATCATTTCAAACTGTCTGACAACCGCACATCCGTAAAAGGTTACTGAAGCTCCAATTCGCGGAATAATTGCATCTACATAGTCGAGATATTTGTTCTGGTATAATATGGTTGGCTTATCGTTTTCAATAATTAAATCACAATTTAGAGGGTCTATTACTTCGACAAGGTGATTCCTTTTTTCAGCTTCCTCTACCAACCTTCGGGTTGAATAAAGCTCTTTATTGCGTGATAATATTACAATATTCATGATATCAAATGTGTATTAAACCTGCAAGATAGTAAAAATGCGAATTCAACTTTTACAATCGTTTGAATTACTATACCTTTGAATTAATGAGTATCCCTAGTATTGAAATTCAATTAAAAACTTTACCAAATACACCTGGCGTTTATCAGTTTTATGATTCTTCAGGTGCAGTAATTTATGTCGGTAAAGCTAAGAACTTAAAAAAGAGAGTCCGATCTTATTTTAATAAAGTTCACGACTATGGAAAGACAAACGTTCTAGTAAAAAAAATTATTGATATTAGACATATTGTTGTTGAAAGTGAAACGGATGCATTATTATTAGAAAACAATTTAATTAAGAAGTACCAACCCCGCTATAATGTGCTTTTAAAAGACGATAAATCCTACCCATGGATTTGTATAAAAAATGAGCGTTTTCCTAGGGTATTCCATACACGTCGATTAATAAAAGATGGATCTGAATATTTTGGTCCCTACACTAGTGTTAAGACCGTATACACACTTTTGGATCTTATAAAAGGTCTTTTTCATCTCAGAACTTGCAAGTACGATCTTTCTGAGAAAAAAATTGATAGTCAGAAATACAAGGTCTGTTTAGAATATCATCTAGGGAACTGCAAAGGAGCTTGTGAAGCTAAAGAGAACGAATCTTCTTATCAAGATAATATAAAAACGATTCGTGAAATTTTAAAAGGTAATTTCAAGAATTCTATACAAGTTTTTAAAACTCAAATGAAATCATATGCTGATAGACAGGAGTTTGAGGCGGCTCAATCCTTGAAAGAAAAATTACAAATCTTAGAAAACTATCAGGCTAAATCAATGATTGTAAACCCAAAGATTAGCAATGTAGATGTTTTTAGTATAGTTAGTGATGAGGGTTTTGCGTATGTAAACTTTTTACAACTATCACATGGTGCAATCATCCGTTCTCATACATTGGAAATTAAAAAGAAACTTCAAGAAAGCGATCAGAACTTATTAGAACTTGCTATTACAGAAATTCGTCAAAGATTTTCTCTAGAATCTAATGAATTGTACGTGCCTTTTGAAGTGGATTTAGGCCCTGATTTTAAAATTACAATTCCTAAGGTAGGGGATAAAAAGAAGTTAATGGAGTTGTCAATTCGTAATGCTAAATACCATCGCTTGGATCAATTAAAACAAATTAAAATTACAGATCCTGAACGACATGAGGGACGTATTATGGCCCAAATGAAATCGGACCTGAGACTTTCAGAAACACCCATACATATAGAGTGTTTTGACAATTCAAATATTCAAGGTACTCATCCTGTAGCTGCTTGTGTTGTTTTTAAAAATGGCAAACCTAGTAAAAAAGAATATCGTCATTTTAATATCAAATCGGTAGAAGGACCAGACGATTTTGCTTCAATGACTGAAGTTGTTTATAGACGCTATAAGCGCTTATTAGAGGAGAATAAGCCGCTTCCTCAGTTAATAATAATTGATGGAGGTAAAGGGCAATTATCCGCATCTTTAAAGAGTTTAGAAGCTTTAAAGCTACGGGGTCAAATAGCAATTATTGGAATTGCAAAACGTTTAGAAGAATTATACTATCCAGATGATCCAATTCCTTTATATTTAGATAAAAAAAGTGAAACACTTAAAATTATTCAGAAACTTAGAAATGAAGCTCATCGATTTGGGATTGAGCATCACCGAAATAAACGAAGCAAAACAGCTTTAAGTTCTGAGTTAGAATCTATAGTTGGTATTGGTCAGAAAACAATCTTAGAGTTGCTAAAAAAGTTTAAATCTGTTCAGCGAGTTTCATTCGCTAAACTTGATGAATTAGAACATGTAGTGGGAGCTTCAAAAGCTTTAATTATATATAATTATTACCAAAATAATACGCGTGAATAAATTATTCATTTTAGTTTTTATATTTATTTTTTCTTTTGGTTTTTCTCAAGAAAAAAAAAGAGATAACCCCCTTGTAGGTTTAGTGCTCAGTGGGGGTGGGGCTAAAGGCTTGGCTCACATAGGGGTGTTAAAAACATTAGATAGTCTGGGGGTACGTGTCGATTATGTAGCGGGTACAAGTATGGGTGCAGTAGTTGGAGCATTATATGCCTCTGGATACACCGGTTGTCAGTTAGATTCTATTGTTAGATATACTAATTTTGAACTATTGATAAGCGATAAAGTCCCTAGAAATTCAAAAACATTTTACGAAAGAAAAAATGCTGAAAAGTATGCGCTAACACTGCCATTTAATAAGTTCAAAATACAGTTGCCATCTTCAATTTCTAAGGGTCAAAATGTATTTAATTTGTTGTCAAAATTAACAATAGGTGTTAGTGGGATTAATGATTTTCAGAAGCTGCCGATTCCATTTTATTGTATTGCTACAGATATTCAAACTGGAGAACAAGTTGTTCTGGATAATGGAAATTTAGCACAGGCAATCTCAGCTAGTAGTGCCCTACCAACTCTATTTCAGCCTGTTAAATTAGAAAATAAATTATTGATGGATGGAGGTATAACAAATAATTTTCCCATTGAAGGATTATTGACAAAAAACTTAGATTATATAATTGGAGTTGATGTTCAAGACGATCTTTTTCAGCACGAAGATCTTAACTCAGCTTCCAATATTATGCTTCAAATTAATAACTTTAGAGCTTTAGAAGACTTAAAGAAAAAGTCAAGATTATCAGACATTTATATCAAACCTGATGTTACTGATTTTTCAATAATTTCATTTAACGAAAGTGAACAAATCATTGAAGAGGGCCAAAAAGAAGCATTAAGATTCTTAGATAAGTTAAGTTCTATTGCAAATGCACAAGAATTCAAAAAAACGTCCTTAGAGTTGCCCAATTATAATGAGATCAAAATAAAAAAAATAAGAGTATCCGGACTCGAAAAATATACGTCTTCCTATGTTAGAGGTAAACTTAGGTTTAGAAATGGGGAAACTATAAGCTATGACGATGTGGGGAAAGGGGTCAACAATTTAGTAGCAACAAATAATTTTGATAGTTTTTTGTATAAATTCTCTCCAATTGATGATCGTTATGATTTTAATGCCCAGTTAGTTGAGGCTAAAAATACAGCTTTCATCAAATTTGGATTGCATTATGATCAACTTTTAAATAGTGCTGCATTACTAAATTTAACAAAAAAGCAACTTTTATTAAAAAATGATGTCGTGTCAATAGACTTTATGTTTGGAGATTCCCCTAGATACAATTTTGACTATTATATAGATAAAGGTTTTTATTGGAGTATTGGAGTTAACTCAAACTATAATTTAATTAAGGACAATATAAATCCTTCGTTTTTTAATAATAACGATTTTTTAGGTTCTGAAAAGGTCGATGTATCCATTTCAGATTTAACAAATCAATTTTTCATAGAGACTTTAGTTCAAAAAGATTTATCAATTAAAGTTGGAGTAGAGCTCAAAAAGCTAAAAATCTCATCAAAAGATAATTTCTTTAACCCGTTGCAGCTTAATACGGATTCATATGTTTTTGAAGATAGTAACTTCTTTAGTATGATTGGAGCTATCAAGTTTGATACTTTCGATGATAAGTTTTATCCAAAAACCGGAACATTTTTTGAAGGGAATGCTCAGCTTTTTCTATCATCTACAGGCATGAATGCAGATAATTCCCAGTTTTCATATTTAAAACTAAATATTGCAAAGGCATTCAGTGTTTTTGAAAATTGGTCATTCGTTTTTGGAGCTCAGTCTGGAGTTAAAATAGGAAGTACAAAAATAAAATCCCTTGATTTTGGTTTAGGTGGTTACGCATATAACAACATCAATAATTATTTTTCATTTTTTGGATATGATTACTTCTCATTATCGGGTGATAGCTTTACAAAAGCATATACTACTATTGATTATGAGTTATTTAATAATCATCATATTAATGCGTCTTTAAACTTTGCTAATATTGGAGATAATATTTTTTTACAGAGTGAATGGATGGAGATTCTAAATTATAGTGGATACTCTGTCGGATACGGACTTGAAACTTTCTTTGGCCCTATTGAGATAAAATATAATTGGAGCCCAGACACAAGTTATTCTGCATATCTAATAAATTTTGGGTATTGGTTTTAGTACTAATGAATGAAAAGTTAGTTTTTGATAAATTCTTATTATGGATTCATTTTATTGTCTCAAATAATAATTGCAAATTTGTAAAAGTTGTGTGAATAATATGGTTTCAACTCAAGATGAAAAGATTTAGATTAATTTTCCTATTTTTATTTTGCTATCAGCTTTTAGCAGCACAAGGTACATCTTCATTTCAAGCCGGCGAGTGGCTAAAATTCAAATTAAGCTATAGCGGCTGGTTAAAAGGAGGCAACGCCACTCTTGAAGTTTTTGATGACGTTTATAATAATACCCCTGTTTACAAGATTGTTGCCAAAGGATGGACAACAGGTCCTTTAAACTGGATCTTTAAAGTTAAGGACCATTACGAAAGTCATTTTGATAAGCAAACTGGACTGCCATACAAGTTTATTAGAAATACTTATGAAGGCGGCTATACCAAAAATAGAATTATTGATTTTGATCGTGTACATAACAAGGCGTATATTAACGATATTAAAGACCAATCAACATCTTCAGTTGATATTGAAAATGACATCCAAGATCTTGTATCTGCCTATTATTTTCTTAGAAATACTTATGAAACAGAACTATTGAAAAAAGGTGATATTGTAGAGTTAAATGTTTTTTTTGACAGTGAAACGTTTCCATTTAAATTAATGTTTTTAGGTCAAGAGTCAATAAAAACAAGTTTTGGTATAATTAAATGTACAAAATTTAGACCTTATGTAATGGCAGGGCGTGTTTTTAAAGACGAAGAAAGTTTAACGCTGTGGGTGACAGCTGATGCAAATAAAGTCCCAGTCAAGATTAGTGCAAACCTTGATGTAGGCTCGTTAAGAGCGGATCTAATCGCTTTAAAAGGGCTTAAGCACCCTTTCGAAATTCAATTTTAAAAAAATGAAAGATAAACCTATAACTGATAAATTATTACAGGAACTTGATGCTAAGTATAAATTAATTAACCAAGATCGTGATGTACATCTTGAGGGTTTATTACATAGTAATTCTATAACCTATTGGGACTATATTCATACTGATGCCCTATTAGGGCTTCAGATTCAACGCACGAATCTTCCTGATGAAATGGTGTTTATTGCATACCATCAAATCAATGAGTTAATTTTTAAGATGATACTATGGGAAATAAAACAAGTCGCTGAGGTCGATTCGTTGAAAGTTAATATTTTTCAAGATAAACTAATGCGAATTAGTCGTTATTTTGACATGTTAACCACTTCTTTTAATGTCATGCGAGAAGGAATGGATGTAGCTCAATATAATAAATTTAGACATACGCTGACCCCTGCAAGTGGATTTCAAAGTGCACAATATCGTAAAATAGAATTTGCGTCAACAGAGCTAATTAACCTCATAGATATTCGTTTTCGAGATAGTATAGACAGAAATACTCCATTTGAACATGCTTTTGAGCATTTATATTGGCAAGCTGCAGGTAAAGATCATAAAACAGGTCATAAATCTCCCTTATTGTCTAATTTTGAACAACGATATAAGGAAGAGTTTATAACATTTATGAAAGTCTACAATACTCAAAATATCTGGTCATCTTTTAAAAAATTATCTAGTCAGGATCGACAAAATAAAGACTTAATTACTGCAATGCGACACTATGACTATACAGTTAATGTGACCTGGGTTATGGCTCATTATAATGCTGCTAAATATTACATAATGGGCAAAGATGGTGATGGAGTTGCCACAGGCGGAAGCGATTGGCAAAAATATATGCATCCAAAATACCAAAAAAGAATATTTTTTCCTGAACTTTGGAGCCAAGATGAAAAAGATAATTGGGGTCATGAAGTTGATAAATAAAAGGTATTTTAATTTATTTAAAATAGTAATCCTATCTTGGATGGTAGTTTTCTTTTTCTACAGTCTAGTTGTAAAGGGTTGTTCTATTTATGATTCTGAAGAAAATACTCAGGTTGTCAAAGCTCAAAATCACTATTTCAAATTTGGATACAACCTTAACAACTACAAGGTTGTAAACGATACGGTTAGAAGTGGAGATAGTTTTGGAGAGTTGTTAGAACGTAACCACTTATTTTACCCACAAATTCACCATATTGTTGAAAAAACAAAAGCTATTTTTGATGTTCGTCAGCTAAGGATAGGCAAACCATTCACCGTTTTGTATGATAAAGGCTCTGCTAAAACCCCACTTGTTTTTATATATGAGCTAAATAAAATTGAATATTTGGTCGTTGAGTTTTGTGACTCAATTATAGCATATGTTGATAGAAAGCCAGTAAGAGTAATAAAAAAAGAAGCATTTGGAGTCATAAAAAGTTCCCTTTCTGAAACGATGGATGCGCAAGGACTCCCTGCTCAGCTTATTTATGATATGTCTGATGATATTTACGCTTGGACAATCGATTTTACTAGATTACAAGAAGGAGATAATTTTAAAGTAATATATAAGGAGCGTTTTGTAGATGACAGTATTTATGCAGGTATTGAAACTATTGAGGCTGCATTTTTTGAACACAAAAAAGATTCCTTTTATGCATTCAATTACATAAACAAAGATTCTAAAAACAGTACTGATTATTTTGATGAAAAGACTAAAAGTTTGCGTAAGGCTTTTTTGAAGGCACCAGTTCAATTCAGTAGAATCTCTTCCAGATTCAATCTGAAACGTAAAATCGCATATTATGGTAACAAAGTACGACCCCATAAAGGAACAGATTTTGCAGCTGCAATAGGGACACCAATTTTAGCAACGGCCAATGGTACGGTCATTGAGTCAACTCGTAAAGGAGGTAATGGTAAATATGTCAAAATTCGACACAACGCTACATATAGTACTCAGTATTTACATATGAGTAAGCGTTTAGTTAAGGTTGGGGATTATGTTAAACAGGGCGATGTGATTGGTAAGGTTGGCATGACGGGAAATTCTGGAGGTCCCCACGTTTGTTATCGTTTTTGGAAAAACGGTAGACAAGTAGACCCACTTCGTCAAAAGCTTCCCGACGCAAAAGCCTTATCACCAGATTTAAAAAAAGACTTTCAATCCTTTATTGCTCCTCTAAAGCAGCAACTAGACTTAATAAACTAATATAATTATAACCAACTAATGGCATTAAATTCAATTAATCCAATACAAACTAAAGCGTGGTCTAAACTATCAGCTCACTTTGAGACTATCAAAGAATCTCAAATGAAGACCTGGTTTAAAGAAAACCCTAATCGTGCAAATGAATTTAAAATTGAGTGGGAGGATTTTTATTTAGATTTCTCGAAAAATAGAATCACTAAAGAAACCTTGGCTCTTTTTAAAGAGTTAGCACAAGAATTAAATCTCGATGACGCTGTTTCTAAGTATTTTGAAGGAGATATAATAAATCAGACTGAAGACCGAGCTGTTTTGCATACCGCACTACGCGCTCCCTCAGATGCTGAAGTTTTTTTTGAGAATAAAAATGTAATTCCTGAAATCCATAAGGTTAAGTCACATATTGAAACTTTTTCAAAAGCTATCATAAGTGGTACAAAAAAGGGGTACACAAATAAGCCCTTTACAGATATTGTAAATATAGGAATTGGAGGATCTGATTTAGGCCCTGCCATGGTTGTTGACTCTTTATCTTTCTATGGCAATCATTTAAAGCCTCACTTTGTGAGTAATGTGGACGGTGATCATGTCAGTGAAGTCTTAAAAAGTCTTGATCCAGAAACTACACTTTTTGTGATAGTATCTAAAACATTTACGACCCAAGAAACTCTATCAAACGCAACTACAATTAAAAAGTGGTTTTTAAAATACGGAACTCAAACTGATATTGCCAAGCATTTTGTAGCTGTTTCAACTAATATATCAAAGGTTAAAGCCTTTGGTATCGAGACTTCTAATATTTTCCCTATGTGGGATTGGGTAGGTGGACGTTTTTCACTTTGGAGCTCAGTTGGATTAAGTATTAGTCTAGCAGTTGGGTATGATCATTTTGACTCGCTGTTAAAGGGGGCTCATAAAATGGATATTCATTTTAAAAATGAGAAATTTGAAACTAATATTCCAGTAATTTTGGCATTTTTGAGCGTGTGGTATAATAATTTTTTTAATGCTGAAAGTGAGGCAGTTATTCCATACACTCAGTATTTAAATCAATTTGCTACTTACCTTCAACAGGCCATTATGGAAAGCAACGGAAAAAGTATTGACCGTTCTGGAAATAAAGTTAGTTATCAAACAGGAAATTTAATATGGGGTGAGCCAGGAACAAATTCTCAACACGCTTTTTTTCAATTAATCCATCAAGGCTCAAAATTAATTCCTTCGGATTTCATTGGTTTTGCTAATTCACTTCATGGAAACTCTGACCATCATGACAAATTAATATCTAATTTCTTAGCACAAACAGAAGCTCTTTTAAATGGTAAATCTAAAGCGGAGGTACTTTCTGAAGGTACAGAAGCTGCAATTGTCCCTTTCAAAATATTTGAAGGAAACAAGCCTACCAATACGTTGTTTATTAAACAGCTCACTCCTGAGAGCCTTGGAAAATTAATAGCGATGTATGAACACAAAATATTCGTTCAAGGAGTTGTTTGGAATGTGTTTAGTTATGATCAATATGGAGTTGAGTTAGGTAAACAATTAGCAAATAAAATTTTGAGTGAATTGGAATCTGATTCATCGGTCAGACATGACCCTTCAACGTCCAATCTTTTGAATTATTACAAAAATAATAAACTTTAAAATCTTAATCTGATAATATTATCTAACTAACGGGTTCTTGCTAAGAATCGCCGGCGAAACTAAAAAAGAGGTTATAGAATCGTAAGTAATGTAAATTTTCAAGGACTTTCTAAAAAAAAGCGATTTACACTACTACGAACCCAGGATGAATTTGACTTACAACCATAGCAATTTTGCTTAAGAATACGTTTTTATTTTTTTTGCGTAATAATTTTAATAAGATTCTTGGTAAAAGTATTAGTGGTTTATTTGAAATCCTTGAAGTTCATAACATCTCTAAAATTACCGTAAAAAAGGGCAGGAAAAAAATTATTTTTTTGCTGCCCTTTTGATTAATTTAATTTTGGATTATAGACTTATTATTCTTTAAAAACTAATATTAAATTATATGACGAACTCAACTTTTTATTGTTCTGAAAATAGTTTAAAATCTTTTTTAAGATAAAATAAACTAAACTTTGGATTCGTGATAAATCCGAATTAAAAGCTCAAATATTAAAATTTATACACTGCCCCTAGAACAAATGATGATAATGATTTTGATGGTGAAGCAGAATTGTTTATAAACAAATCTTGATTTGAAGAATCTAATCTAAGTTCTGGTTTGATAGTTATTTCATCAATTTGGATATTTGCAGTAAGAGTCGGAGATAAAACATTAATATCGTCGTTATCATAAGGATCACCAAAACCGATATACTCTAAACGCATTCCCCAAGAAAAAGTTTCAGATAATGTCATTTGAGGGTAAATAGAAAGTGATGTATAATTATCATCAATTCTTCCATTTAATTCACCGTCTTTATAATTAGCAAACTGAGCATTTAAGCCCATATAAAAATTCTCAGAAACATCAAATCCTGCTAATAAATCAATGAATCTTGATTTTTGGCTATGAACAAAACCTAATTTTAAGTTTCCATTAGAAATTTGAAATCCAACTGAATAATCTCCTGTGTTATTTGAATCAGTAGTTTCCATAGGATTCATAACAGCAACTTTTAATCCCCAATTATTTTCATATTTAAAATCAAACATTAAACCATTGTGGTTTCTTGGTCCAAAAGTAAAAGCATGAGACATACTGTAATTGAAGTTTTCAACTGGTGAAATTCTTTCAAAACCTATAAAAGTATTAAAACGCCCCATAGTTACTTTGGTGTTTTCATTGACGTTCCAGTACATATACATCTGATTTATAGCACTATTATTTTGTGCCCCATTAGGATTAATTGCTTGATCAGCTCTAGGTCCGTAAGATAAATCAGCCACGAAACCCACTCTCTCACCATCGTAAGATGCGACAAGATTTGCCATTCCTAAGGAGAAACCAGGTGTGTTTACAAAAGAGCTAGGTGGGGCATATGGTAAAGCCCCCATGTTAGGCTCATCGTTTGGAGAATTAAGATTAGTTCTCCAATAAGCGTCAACTGATCCGTTAAAATAAAACTTTGAAGTAGTTTCGTCTTTTTGTCCATAAGAAAATCCAAAGACTGCGATTGACATGATTACAATAATTTTTTTCATAATTGTTATTTTTTATTGATAATAGTTTACTTAAAATTACAAAAATTTAAGCAATACAAGCTTTCAAACACTAATTTATTGGTTTTGCTAATTCAATTCATTGGAAATCTGAAAACTATGATAAATTAATATCTAAGCTGTTTTTAATGAAACTTAAGTTATTAAAAGATATTTATTACTATTTTTGCACCAACTAATTAAACAATTAATATTATAATTTAGATTATGAAAAAAATTACAAAATTATTTTTATTGGCAGCTCTATTCATGGTATCATCAATAGCGATTGCTCAAACCGAAACCCCAAATGATTC
>ERZ1047472.1253-NODE-1253-length-20144-cov-6.456767_pt1 | contig 20144 bp, 14 predicted proteins | sample MGYA00383095_ERZ1047472 | MGnify/ENA primary metagenome ERZ1047472 (study PRJEB29581, sample SAMEA5548365) | metagenome | biome: marine; feature: coastal; material: water | depth 1 m | study: Short-term variability in the microbial, nano- and picoplankton... | reverse complement strand
CCTGGTGATAATGCGGATGAAAAACACTTTAGCGCCCGGCTCTACATGGGGCGCCGCAAGGCCGAAAAGCAGCTGATGGAAGACGATCTCTTTCATATTGCCAGCCTTGGCACCAAAATTCTCAGCTACAAAGGTCTGATGATGCCGGTAGATCTACCGGGCTTCTATCTGGATCTTGCCGATGAGCGCCTGGAAACTGCTATCTGTGTTTTTCACCAGCGCTTCTCAACGAATACCATGCCGCGCTGGCCCCTGGCACAGCCATTCAGGATGTTGGCTCACAATGGTGAAATCAACACGATTATGGGCAACCGTAACTGGTCTGTGGCACGTACGCCAAAATACAGCTCTGAGCTGTTGCCGGATCTTACCGAAGCTGCCCCGTTGGTAAACCGCAGTGGTTCTGACTCTTCAAGTTTGGATAACATGCTGGAGATGCTGGTTACCGGTGGTATGGATCTGCATCTAGCAGTCCGCACATTAATTCCGCCAGCCTGGCAGAATGTTGAAGATCGCAATCCCGATCACCGTGCACTCTACGATTACCTGTCCATGCACCAGGAACCTTGGGATGGCCCCGCCGGCCTGGTGATTACTGATGGTCGCTTCGCGGTCTGTACTCTGGATCGCAATGGCTTGCGCCCCTCTCGCTGGGTGATGACTAAGGATGATGTGATTACAGTAGCCTCTGAAGTCGGCGTATATGACTACGACCCGGCAGATGTGGTTGCCAAAGGTCGATTGGGCCCTGGTGATATTCTCTCTATTGATACCCAGGAAGGGAAAATCCTTTTCCGCGATGAGATTGAAGATCAGCTTGCCGCTCGCCACCCCTATAAAAAGTGGCTCAGTGAAGGTCGCTACAGAATTGAGTCGAGCTTTGATATGGACAATATCGATATCGAGGGGACTCTAAGCCGCGACGAAATTAAATGTTATATGAAGATGTTCCAGGTCTCCTTTGAAGAGCGAGATCAGGTGCTGAGACCCCTGGCAGAAGGTGGTCAGGAAGCGACCGGCTCAATGGGTGACGATATCCCTATGGCCGTTCTGTCGAAAAAGCATCGCAATATCTTTGATTATTTCCGCCAGCAGTTTGCCCAGGTCACCAACCCGCCAATTGATCCATTGCGTGAAGCAATTGTTATGTCCCTGGGTGTGGAACTGGGTCGCGAAGAGAGCATTTTTGAAGAGAACCCCTACTTGGGAACTCGTATTGGACTCTCGAGTCCGGTGCTATCTCCGCGCAAATACTACGCCTTAAAGCTCAATGAATTTGAACAGTTCCCCGTGGTTAAGTTTGCACTTAACTATGATGCTGGCAAAGAAAACCTTCAACAGGCAATTGTGCGACTCTGTGAAGAAGTCGCCGAAGCAGTTCGTAACGGTGCAGTGATCTGTATTCTTTCCGATCACAATATCAGCGAAGACAAACAGCCAATCCATATTTTGCTAGCTGTGGGTGCTGTTCACAATTATCTGATTGAGCAGGGCGTGCGCAGCAATGCCAATATTGTTGCCAGTACCGGTTATGCCAGAGACTCACACCAGATCGCTACACTGATTGGTTGTGGTGCTTCGCTGGTCTATCCATACCTGAGCTACCATGTTCTCTGCGATCTTATCGACAGCGGTGAGCTGCTGATTGATGTAGACACAGCGTTTAAACAGTACCGCAAAGGTATTAACAAAGGTCTGTTGAAAATCCTCTCGAAGATGGGAATCTCGACGATTGCCTCCTATCGAGGTGCGCTGTTGTTTGAGGCTATTGGTCTCGGCAGTGAAGTTGTCGACCTCTGTTTCCCTGGTCTTGTCAGTCGCCTTGAAGGAGCAAACTTCAGCGATCTTGAAACAGACCAGACTGAACTGGCTAAGATGGCCTGGAAACTGCGCAAGCCAATCGAACCGGGTGGTCTGCTCAAATATGTTCACGGTCAGGAGTACCATGCCTACAACCCGGATGTTGTTCAAACAATGCACAAAGCAGTGCAGAATGACGACTACCAAGCTTGGGGTCAGTATGCGGACCTGGTTAACAAGCGACCAGTTGCAGCTCTGCGTGATCTGCTCAAGCTCAGCGATAACGTGACTCCGATTGATCTGGCGTCTGTTGAGCCTATGGAAGCCATTGTTAAGCGCTTCGACTCTGCGGGTATGTCACTGGGTGCGCTCTCACCTGAGGCTCATGAATCCTTAGCTGAAGCCATGAATGGTCTCGGTGGTCGCTCAAACTCCGGTGAAGGTGGTGAAGATCCCGCGCGTTATGGCACCATCAAGTCATCGAAGATTAAGCAGATTGCATCCGGTCGTTTTGGTGTTACGCCAGCTTACCTCTCCAGTGCGGAAGTACTGCAGATTAAAGTTGCTCAGGGCGCCAAGCCTGGAGAAGGTGGTCAGTTGCCCGGCGGTAAGGTCAATGCATTGATCGCACGCCTGCGTTACTCGGTACCGGGGGTAACATTGATTTCACCACCTCCGCATCACGATATTTACTCTATTGAAGATCTCGCTCAGCTGATCTTTGATCTCAAACAGGTCAACCCGAATGCCCTGGTATCGGTCAAATTGGTGTCGCGTCCTGGTGTCGGCACTATCGCTGCAGGTGTAGCTAAGGCCTACGCCGACCTGATTACCATCTCCGGTTATGACGGTGGTACTGCAGCCAGCCCGGTGAGTTCTATCCGCTACGCGGGTTCACCATGGGAACTTGGATTAACAGAAACTCATCAAACCCTGCGCGCCAATGATCTGCGCGACAAGGTAAGAGTGCAGACCGATGGCGGATTAAAGACCGGCCTCGATGTTATTAAAGCCGCGATTCTCGGCGCCGAAAGTTTTGGTTTCGGCACCGGTCCAATGGTTGCTCTGGGTTGTAAATACCTGCGTATCTGTCACCTGAACAACTGTGCAACTGGAGTTGCAACTCAGGATGACCGTCTGCGCAATGATCACTACCGCGGAACTGTCGCCATGGCGACCAACTTCTTTAAGTTTATCGCTATGGAGACCAGAGAGTGGTTGGCCCTGCTGGGTGTGCGCTCCCTCGAAGAGTTGATTGGTCGCGTTGATCTACTGGAAACCCTGCCGGGAGAAACCAGCAAGCAACAGCATTTGGAACTCTCGCCACTGCTTGAAGATCGCTCAGAACTGGAGGGCAAGCCGCAGTCTTGTTCCCAGCCGAAAAATAATCCCTTCGACGAAGGTCGCCTGGCTGAGAAGATGGTTGAGCAGGCACTGCCAAGTATCGAAGCGCAGACTGGCGGTAGTTTTGACTTTACTGTCGGCAACTGTGACCGCTCAATCGGTGCGCGACTTTCTGGTGAAATTGCCAAGCGCTACGGCAATACAGGTATGTCCCAGTCACCCATCAGGCTCAATCTGAAAGGTGTTGCAGGACAGTCACTGGGCGTATGGAATGCCGGTGGTCTGGAGATTTACCTCGAAGGCGATGCCAATGATTATGTGGGTAAAGGTATGGCCGGCGGCAAGCTAGTCCTGCGTCCACCGCAGAACAGTTCATTCGACTCCAACGAAACACCCATTATGGGCAACACCTGTCTTTACGGTGCTACCGGAGGCAGAATCTTTGCCGCGGGTAAGGTCGGTGAGCGTTTCGGTGTTCGCAACTCGGGTGCAGTTGCTGTTGTCGAAGGTGCCGGTGATCACTGTTGTGAATATATGACCGGCGGCATTGTGACTATTCTCGGTTCGACCGGCTATAACTTTGGCGCCGGTATGACCGGTGGTTTTGCCTATGTGCTGGATATGAATCGCGATTTTGTCGACCGCTACAATATGGAGCTGGTCGATATTCAGCGCATCACCACCGAATCAACTGAGTCTCACCGCGCATTCCTGAAGAGCATGATCAGTGATCATGTGAAGGAGACTGGAAGCGAGTGGGGCAAAAATATTATTAATAACTTTTCTGATTATGCACCGCGGTTCTGGCTGGTTAAGCCGAAAGCTGCAAGCCTGAGTAGCCTCTTGGCCCAGGCCCACGCAAATCCGCAGTAATGCCAATTGGAAAATAGAGATAAGAGCTATGCAAGAAAGACTAAATAACCAATTTCAGTTTCTCGATCTAAAGCGAGTTGACCCACCAAAGCGCGAGATGAAGCGCCGAGTTGGCGAGTTTGTTGAAATTTATGACCCCTTTAATGCGGATGAAGCGGCCGACCAGTCGCACCGTTGTCTATCCTGTGGCAACCCCTACTGTGAATGGAAGTGCCCAGTGCACAACTACATTCCCAACTGGCTGCAGCTGGTTGCCGAGGGTAACCTGATGGAAGCGGCTGAACTCAGCCATCAGACCAATTCACTGCCCGAAGTCTGTGGTCGAGTCTGTCCACAAGACCGGCTCTGTGAAGGTGCCTGTACCCTCAATGACGGGTTTGGCGCAGTCACTATTGGTTCGGTGGAGAAATATATTACCGACACCGCCTTTGCCATGGGCTGGCGTCCGGATATGTCCAAAGTTGTCTGGACCGATAAAAAAGTTGCCGTGATTGGTGCTGGCCCGGCCGGTATTGGCTGTGCGGATATTCTTGTGCGCAACGGCGTAAAGCCGGTTGTCTTCGATCGCTATCCTGAAATTGGTGGCCTGCTGACCTTTGGTATTCCAGAGTTTAAGCTCGAGAAATCAGTTATCCGCACTCGCCGGGAAATCCTTGAAGGTATGGGTGTTGAGTTCCGCCTCAATGTTGAGATCGGCAAAGATATTCAGATCGACGAGCTGCTTAAAGATTACGATGCTGTATTTATGGGTATGGGAACCTACACCACTATGAAGGGAGGTTTCCCTGGTGAAGATATGGACGGGGTTCATGAAGCCCTTTCATTCCTGGTCTCCAACGTAAACCGCAACCTGGGTTTTGAAAAAGCGCCAGAAGATTTTGTCTCTATGAAAGGCAAGCGCGTCGTTGTTCTCGGTGGTGGTGATACCGCCATGGATTGCAATCGCACCTCCATTCGTCAGGGTGCCGCCAGCGTTACCTGTGCCTACCGTCGCGATGAAGAAAATATGCCGGGATCTCGACGCGAGGTCAAAAATGCCCGCGAAGAGGGCGTTGTCTTCAAGTTTAATATGCAGCCGGTTGAGATTGTCGGTAATGGTACTGTTGAAGGCGTTAAAGTCGTCTCCACCAAAATGGGCGAGCCGGATGCCAATGGCCGCCGCCGACCAGAAGTTATTCCCGGCAGTGAAGAGATTCTCCCCGCCGACGCAGTATTGGTCGCATTTGGCTTTAAGCCCAGCCCGCCAGAATGGCTTGGTGGTGTTGAGGTCAATACCAATGACTGGGGTGCAGTGATGGCCGCAGAAGAGCAAACCTTCCCCTTCCAGACCACCAACCCAAAAATATTCGCCGGTGGTGATATGGTGCGCGGTTCAGATCTGGTTGTAACGGCCGTCTGGGAAGGCCGAGAAGCTGCCAAAGGTATTCTTGATTATCTCGACGTATAAAATTTAGTGTCTCACACCAGTTTTAAAAGGGAATTGTATGTCCGATTTAAAAAATGATCGTTTTTTAAAAGCCTTGATGCGCCAACCCGTCGACCGCACGCCGGTGTGGATGATGCGTCAGGCCGGACGCTACCTGCCTGAATATCGTGCAGTTAGATCACAGGCCGGTGACTTTATGAGCCTGTGCAAAAATACCGAGCTGGCTTGTGAGGTGACACTGCAACCTCTCGAGCGCTACGAAATGGATGCCGCGATTCTATTTTCGGATATTTTGACCATTCCCGATGCTATGGGTCTAGGGCTTTACTTCGAGACGGGGGAGGGGCCAAAATTTCGCAAGCCGGTGCGCACAGAAACCGATATTGAAAATCTCAAGGTCATTAATACAGCCGATGATCTGGGTTATGTGACCGACGCAGTTACCATGATTCGCCGCGAGCTCCATGGTCGCGTGCCACTGATCGGGTTTTCTGGCAGTCCCTGGACGCTGGCCACCTATATGATCGAAGGCCAGAGCAGTCGAGATTTTGCCCGTGCCAAAACGATGCTCTATACCCAGCCGAAATTAATGCACCAGCTGTTGGATAAGCTGGCGCTTTCAGTGATTGATTATTTAAATGCCCAGATTCGTGCCGGCGCTCAAGCCGTTCAGATTTTTGATACCTGGGGCGGCGCACTCAGTCACTCAGCCTACGCTGAATTCTCCCTCGCCTATATGAAAAAGATCGTCGAGGGATTAATTACTCACCACGATGGCCGTGAAGTGCCAGTCATTTTGTTTACCAAAGGCGGCGGCCTCTGGTTGGAGGCGATGGCCGACACAGGCTGCCATGCCCTGGGGCTCGACTGGACGATGGATATCGCCGCAGCTAAAGCTCGAGTTGGTGACAGGGTGGCATTGCAGGGCAATATGGATCCCGCCGTTCTGCGCGCCGATCCAGCGACCATTGAAGCCCAGGTCGAAAGTATTATGCGCGGTTTTGGTCAGGGCTCGGGACATGTGTTCAATCTGGGTCACGGAATCACACCGGACATCGATCCGGATAACGTCAAAGTCTTTGTGGATGCAGTTCACAGGTTTTCTGAAAACTAGCTTATAGCGTGACCAGTTCTTGGTCTATATTTGTTAAAACTGATACCTGAACACGCTTTTGCGTCCTGCAAAGCGCTACATTTTCTGTTCGAGGTGTTTTGGCATATAAGGCGCGCAGATCTGGTAGAAAGCTATGTCTCTTCAGCAGTTAAAAGTTTTTATTCATGAACTTGAAGTGGGAATGTTTGTTTCCGCGCTGGATAAGCCCTGGGCTGAAACGCCATTTCCTATTCAGGGCTTTATGATTAAGAGCATCGCCGATGCCTCAAGAGTTAAAGCCTACTGTGATTATGTCTATATCGACGTGGCCAAAGGGGCATCGCCCCTCGACTTGAAAACCGCAGCTTCAGCTAACACAGCCTATCGGCATGATCGCTCATCTGTGATTGATGGCAGTAGCACTATCAGTAATCAGTCTGTACAAAATAACCACAACGCTCTATCACGCAACTTTGTAGTAAAACCGTATATTTACAACAAAACTGTCGAGCTGGCTAAAGAGATACCAGCCGCACGCCGGGTGATGAATAATCTGGTGGGATGTTTGAGTGTGGCGACACGACAAATAACCCGAGGCGGCAATTTTAATCTCGACCAGCTGCAGGAAACCGTCGACGATATGGTGGATAGTGTAGTGCGCTGCCCCGACGCCTTTACCTGGCTGTTACGCCTGCGCGCCAAAGATCCCCACACCCACGACCACAGTATTCGCTCTTCTCTTTGGGCCACGCAGTTTGCCCGTCATATAGGTCTGGATGTAGACCAATTAAAAGATCTCTGCCTGGCGACTCTGCTCAAGGATGTCGGTAAAGCGGGTATGGATCGGGCGCTATTGCGGAATGTGAATAGAAATGCCGATGAAGAGGCCGAATACCGCAGTTTTGTCAGCGCCAGCGTCGAGAATCTCAAGCAGTCAGATTTTGATAACCGGCGGGTGTTAAATATTATTAAATTTCACTGTGAGCGCTATGACGGCAGTGGGTTTCCGAAAGGTTGTTTGGGAAAACGTATTCCCTTCCTGGCGGCTATCGCTGGCATTGCATCAGAATTTGACCGCCTGTGTAGCCCTCGTGAAGTCGCCGAAACTCTCACCCCATCAAAGGCAACCGGGAGACTTTACGAACTTCGTGGTCAGGCATTCGCTGAGGATCTGGTGATTGAATTTATTCGTTCAGTAGGACTCTATCCGGCCGGAACAGTAGTTGAATTATCCACCGGTGATATTGGCATGATAGTTGAGCAAAACCCAAAATCACGCTTATCACCCAGAGTGGCGGTGTTTGATAACAAGGAAAGTAGTGCTGGCGAGGCGAACTATATTTTTGTTGATCTCAAGAACGAGGAAAAAGCTCGTGCTCAGCTGCGTAACTTTGGTACTCGCCGAGCCTTTGAGGTAACCAAACTGGCGATTAGTAAAGATATTGATCCGGAAAAATTAAATATTGATGATCAGTTATTGAATCGACTGATAGCCAAGCCCTTTGACACCCCCATGTCTGGATTATCGGAAAAGGGCAGGTCAAAGGCAGCATCAAACCGTGGCTTTCTCTCCGCCCTTAAGCAGCGGCTCTCGATCTAGCTCTATTTAAACACCGCTATTTTTTCGCCCATCTGAACAGCAGACTGTGGCATCAGCGAGTCCTGCCAGCGAACTCTGTCTTCCTGAAACAGCAGGATAACCGTTGAGCCAAATTTAAAGCGGCCGATTTCATCGCCTTTCTTGTACCTGAGATCGCGGTCGGAAAAATCAGTCTCTCTTATGGCGCCGCGCCCTGGGGTTTCAAAGCCACCCCAAACAGTTTCAATGCCGGCCACCAGCATTGCGCCAACAAAAACCACGACAAAATTACCAGCCTCCGATTCAAACTCACAGACCAATCGCTCGTTGCGGGCAAATAAATTTGGCAGGGCCTGAGCTGTTTGATCATTGACCGAGAAGAGATCCCCGGGAATATAGCGTGTGGTCAATAACCTGCCAGCTGCAGGTATATGGACACGGTGATAATCTCGAGGCGAGAGGTAGATAGTTGCGAAACTGCCATTTTCATAGCTTTTCGCCTGCTGTGAATCACCGAGAAGCCGACTTGCTGAATAATCGTTGCCTTTAGCTTGAATAATTTTGTGGTGATTGATGGCGCCGGCCTGGCTAACTGCGCCATCAGCGGGAGAGATAACCGAACCCTCGTCATTATCTATAGGGCGAGCACCCTCTTTTAAGGCGCGAGTAAAAAAGCTGTTGAAGCTTTTATAGTCATTGATATCGCTACTCTCTGCTTCATCAATATTGATATCGAATGACGCGATTGCACGCTTGATTAAGGCGTTCTTCAACCAGACTGTTTTTGATTCCGCAGCCTTAGCCACAAGCCTTGAAAGGGTGTGTTTCGGAAGCAGTCGCTGCAGTGCGACAAATAATTCTGCACGGTGGTTCATAACCTGTAACTCTTATTTTGAAATTCTACTGTGTAATTTTAGACTGTAAATTATACCGCTTAGCCACCAAGCTCAACTGGCGTGCAGTCAAGATTTCCCCACTCAGCCCAAGAACCGTCGTAGGCACTGATAGTTTTGTAGCCGAGAATACGAGCCGCCATATAGGTAAAACCCGAACGGTGGTGGCTCTGGCAGTGAGTAGTTATAAGCCGGTCTTTGGTCAATCCGGCAGTATCGAGAATAGTTTGGGCATCCTCACGCAGGCGCAGATTGCGCTGCTGATCCATCAGGCTGGTCCATTCAATATTAATTGCGCCGGGAATATGGCCGCCGCGGGCTGAGCGAACCATATCGCCACGGTATTCAGCGGGACTGCGAGCATCCCAGATCGCAAAATTATTATCTTCAAGTTTGCTGCTGATCGACTCTACATCACTGCGAACCGCCGGATTAGCTAGTATCGCTTCAATGTTTTGACTGGCCGGCTGGTTGGTTCCACTCTGGGTCGGAAAACCTTCTTTAACCCAGGAGACAATACCGCCATTCAGGTATGACCAGTTGCTGTAGCCAAGCAAATCCAATGTCCAGGCCATACGACCAGCCCAGCCACCGCCTTCATCATCGTAAACCACTACATGAGTTTCAGTACTGACACCCAGATAGCTGATAATTTTACTCAGCTGTTCCACAGTGGGCAGTTTGCCTGGGGTGGGGGCTGTGCCTGCCATCAATAGACTGCCGGATAAATGCACCGCGCCGGGAACATGTTTCTGTTGATAGAGTGCTGGATTGCAGAGATCGATAATCAACAAATTATCACGATCAAGCATGGTTTCAAGTTCGCTGGGCTCTAGCAGGCGAGGAATAGGATTGGTCATTTTATCAGTCGCTGGGATTTTTAAAGGGGCATATTTTTGCGTGGAGAGTTTAACATTATTGCTCATCCTGACTAGCAAGGATATTGCGATAATTCATCAGTCGCACATCAAGTATTTTGCCTTCCTGTGATGCCTTTAAGAGGGCGCAGCCGATTTCAATCCGGTGTTTACAGTCGCGAAATTTACAGTGACCGAGAAAGGGCCTGAATTCGATAAAGCCATCGATAATCTGCTCATCACTTAAATTGGTCACCGCAAATTCGCGAATACCGGGCGAATCAATAAGGTGACCACCATTCTTAAGATGGAAGAGCCTTGAAGCGGTGGTGGTATGGGTGCCTTTGTCGGTTCCCTCGGAAAGTGCACCGACAAGGATATTGGCATCTGGCTCCAGCTGATTGATCAGCGAGGATTTTCCGACACCAGACTGACCAACAAAAATTGACGTGTGTGCAGCTAAATAGTCTTTTAGCTTATCTATCCCGGCACCGGTCTTTACTGATACTTGAAGTACCTCGTAGCCGACTTTCTGGTAATCGGTGATTAACTGTTCAATATACGAATACTCATCGCCATCAAGCATATCGATTTTATTGACGATTAATACAGGCTGGATATTCTGTGCTTCAGAGGCGATCAGGTAGCGATCGATAAGGTTGCTGTAAGCCGTTGGTTTGGCGGCAAAGACAATAGCAATGCGATCCACATTGGCCGCCACAGGGCGCAACTTTCCATAGGGATCGGGGCGCAATAGCTCAGAACTGCGTGGCTCGCGGGCGACAATTACCCCATTGGGTTCCGCGTGGCGCCAGATAACAGTATCCCCGGTGACCAGGGGTTCCAGGTTGGCGCGGATATGGCAGCGGTAAATTTTATCCCTGTAGCTTCCTTCAAGGCCCTCAATATCAATCTGCGCGCCAAAGTTGGTGATAACCGTGCCGCGTACTTCCGGGCCCAACTGGGTCAGGTTCTCAAGCTCATCATCACTGATGGTATTTTTAAGAATAGCCCGCTCACGACGACGCGCCTGAATCGACTGGATGCGATTTTTTTGTCGTAGGCTGAGATTGCGTTTGGCCATTCATACTCTCTTTAACAGTTTTATAAACACCTGATTTAGCACCTAAGTCAATGCGCTCTCTGGCGTTCTGGTTCGCAAGGATATAGCATATCCGGCTGAAGTAACATTATGCCAATCCCCAAGCGGGATTTTACGGAAATACTAGCAATGACCAATACTACCCAAAACCCGGATCCAATGAACCTGATCTGGATCGACCTGGAGATGACCGGCCTCAGCCCCGAGCGCGATCGTATTATCGAGATTGCCACAGTGGTGACTGATAAAGACCTCAATATTCTCGCCGAGGGCCCAGTGCTGGCTGTCCATCAGTCAGATCAGTTGTTAGAAGGTATGGATGAGTGGAATACTCGCCAGCACGGCGGCTCCGGCCTCACCGAGCGGGTTCGCCAGAGCTCAACTTCTGAAGCTGAAGCGGCAGCGGCGACTATCGAGTTTTTAAGTCAGTGGGTCCCTGCGGGAAAATCGCCTATGTGCGGCAATTCAATCTGCCAGGATCGACGTTTTCTGGCCAACTACATGCCCGAGCTAGAGAGATTTTTCCACTATCGAAATCTTGATGTCAGCACCCTTAAAGAACTGGTGCAGCGCTGGAAACCAGAGCTATCCAACGGCTTTAAAAAGCGCGGCAGTCACTTGGCGATGGATGATATTCACGACTCTATTCGCGAACTGGTCTATTACCGGGAAGTGTTTATTCGCCTGTAGGCATTTCTTCAGCAGTATTGAACTTGCGCTGCTGTTCTTGCAGCGCCCACTGAACATGTTCGCGAACCAGCGGCGACAGATCATCGGCTCTGTTTTGCAGGGCACTAATAATTCGTTCTGATGGCGGCGCATTGCCAAGTCCCACAGAGAGATTGCGTAACCAGCGCTGATAGCCAATACGCCGGATAGGCGAGCCCTCGGTTTTTTGATTAAACTCATCTTCAGTCCACTCAAATAAAGTCACCAGCTCGGAATTATCCAGATCGTGTCGCGGACTAAAATCCACTTCTTGAGTCTTTGATGAATAGCGATTCCAGGGGCAGATTATCTGGCAGTCATCACAACCAAATACCCGGTTGCCCATCAGCGGACGCAGCTCTTCAGGAATTGGCTCCTGACTTTCAATGGTCAGGTAGGAAATACATTTCCGGGCATCGAGAACATAGGGTTCTGGAAAGGCATCCGTGGGGCAGACTTTTAAACAGGCGCGACAGTTGCCGCACTTATCCGTCTGCTGGTTATTATCAACTGGCAACTTCAGCGAGATATAAATCTCCCCAAGAAAAAACCACGAACCGACTTTGTCATTTAACAGCAGCGTGTTTTTGCCAATCCAGCCAAGTCCGGCTTGAGCCGCCAGTGGCTTCTCCATAACTGGCGCGCTATCGACAAAAGGCCGTTGATTTAATTGCAAATGGGCGAGACCGAGGCGATCTATTTCGGCTTCGATCTTTTTGGTCAGGTCGGTGAGTCGTTTGCGAATCAGTTTGTGATAATCGCGGCCCAGCGCATACCTTGATATATAAGCTTTATTGTCATCTTTAAGAACGGCGATCATATTGCTGTCGGTAAGGTAGTCCATACGCACTGAGATAACCCGCACGGCATTATCCACCAGCTTCTCGACTTTGTAGCGTTTATCACCGTGGGCGCCCATCCACTGCATCGAACCCTGAAAGCCGTTTTCCAGCCACTTTAAAAGACGCTCTGAGGCCTGGTCGAGATCGGGTTTTGAAATAGCCACCTGCTGAAAGCCCAGAGTTTCCCCCCAGGCTTTAATATTTTTCGCTAGATCATCGAGCTTATGTGTTTCGGTCATGGTTTCAGGGCTAATCTGACATATAATCGCAGTAATCTTACTGGGAACTCGCGAACATGTCGCACATTGTTATTCAAGACGCTCTATATAATTCAAAATCTGTTCGTCAACTGGATGGTCTGGCGATTCAACAGCTGGGGATTCCGAGCATCGTTTTAATGAAACGCGCCGCTCGCGCCGCATTTGATGAGCTACTCGATGCCTGGGGGGCGCCCTCGGTAATCACAGTTTTTTGTGGCTCCGGCAACAATGCCGGCGATGGCTATATAGTTGCAGCACTGGCTGCTGAAAAAGGTATTTCCGTTCGGGTTATAGAGTTAGCTGCAAAAGAAAAGCTTTCTGGCGACGCGGCACTGGCCAGAGACTATAGTGCAAATGCTGGTGTTTCCCTTGTCGCATTTTCTGCGGATATAGATCTCGATGAAGGAGTGATTGTCGATGCACTGCTGGGAACGGGTTTCCAACAGCCTGTACGCGAACTCTTCGCAGATGCTATCCACTGTATAAACAATGCCGCGCTTCCTGTACTTTCAATCGATCTACCCTCAGGGCTTTGCAGTGATACCGGCAGTGCCGCCGATGCTGCGGTTAAAGCGGATATAAGCGTAACCTTTATCGCCGCCAAACAGGGTATGTTCAGCGGTCGCGGTCCGGCCCTCTGTGGCGAGATTATTTATCACTCCCTGGATATCGATGAGCAGCTTCTTCAGGAACAGCCCTGCAGTTCTGTGTTAATGAATCTGGATGATCTGCTCGAACTGTATCCACAGCGCGATGCGGATGCTTATAAAAATCAATTTGGTCACACCATGGTCATTGGTGGCGATCAGGGTTACGGCGGAGCCGGGCTAATGGCTGCAGAATCGGCCCTGCGCACTGGTGCCGGCCTGGTCAGTGTCGCCACTCGCCCGGAACATGTCGCAGCAATTCTGGCTCGCCAGCCAGAGATAATGGCCAGCGGGATTATTTCCGGCCAGGAGCTGGAGCCGCTGTTGGATAAGCCAACGGTTCTGGTTATCGGTCCAGGTTTGGGACGTTCTCCCTGGTCTGAACAGTTGTTGCAAAAAGCCGTTGCCAGCGGACTGCCGATGGTAGTGGATGCCGATGCGCTAAATATTATCGCCGAGGGAAGGGTAGTGCCTGAGCCAGATGGCAGCCGCTGGGTGATGACACCCCATCCGGCTGAAGCGGCGCGACTGCTAAATATCAGTGTTGAAGAGGTGCAGGCCGATCGTTTCTCTGCGGTGCGTTCACTTCAGGAAAAGTATAACGCCGTGGTGCTTCTCAAGGGAGCCGGAACGCTTATTGCCAGTGCCGATAGCCAGTTAATCAATGTCTGCCCCTATGGCAACCCCAGTATGGCGACTGCCGGGATGGGTGATATGTTGTCGGGAATTATTGGTGGTCTGTTGGCTCAGGGCCTAGAGCCAACTCAGGCAGTACAGTTAGGCTGTTGTCTGCACTCGGCAGCGGCGGATATGGCTGTGGAAGAGCGCGGTGCCCGTGGACTTGCCGCAACGGATATCAGTGTTTTTCTAACAGCGATTTTAAATGGTGCCGATCTGTGACTGAGGCCGCCTCTTACAGAGAGCATTTTACTGTCACAGTGCCAGGGGAATCATTGATGCTGCAGTTTGGCGATAAGATCGCCAGGGCAATAAGTGATGTCCACAATTTGAATAACCAAACAGTGTCCAAACAGGCGCTACTGATTGAACTGAGCGGTGATTTGGGTGCGGGAAAAACCACCATTAGCCGCGGTATACTCAATGGTCTGGGCCATAGCGACTCGGTTAAAAGTCCCACCTATACGTTGGTGGAGCCCTATGAGCTGCCATTGGGCAGAGTCTGCCACTTTGATTTTTACCGTTTAATCGACCCTGAAGAGCTCGAGTATATGGGGTTTCGTGACTATCTGGCCGAAGCCTGCCTATGCTTGATAGAATGGCCCGAGCGCGGGCATGGATTTCTCCCCGACGCTGATATAGAAATTGGAATTATCCAAGCCGGTGAGGGTCGAACCCTCAGTTTTAAAGCAGGCAGTGATTTGGGTAATAAGATTATCCTGGCTGTGCAAGAGCAGTAAATAAGAGCTAATAATAAGAATAGCTATTTAGCAGGGCTGTTTAGTAGAGCTATTTAGTAGGGGCATAAAATGGGATTTAAATTGCGCTTAGAGATAACAGCAGCATTTATATTTACGGCAATACTTTTTATTGCCGTCCCAATTTTTGCCGTCCCAGCTTTCGCCACCGAAATAGAGAGTGCGCGAATCTGGCGAGCGCCGGATAATACCCGACTGGTTTTCGATATCAGCGATAGTTTTGACTACAAGGTCTTCTCCCTGGATAACCCGAGTCGGCTGGTTGTTGATATTAATAGCGCTGAGCTAAAGGCAGACCTGAATAAACTGGACATCACTCCAACCCCTATCAGTAAAATCCGCTCCGGTGTTCGCGGCGGTTCAAACCTGCGTATTGTTCTGGAGTTAAAGACTCAGGTAAGGGTCAATAGCTTTACCCTTAAAGCCAATGAGCAGTATGGGGACAGATTGGTTGTCGATCTTTTTGATACTGCTCGAGTGGCAAACAAACCCGCTAAAAAAGTATTGCCAAAAGCTAACCGCAAAATAGTTATTTCCATCGATGCTGGGCATGGAGGTGAAGACCCTGGAGCCCTTGGCCCAAAAGGTATTCGTGAAAAGGTCGTTGCCTTCCAGATTGCCCAGCGCCTGGAAAAACTGTTTGATCAAAACCCCGATTTTAGCGGCGAGCTGGTGCGAACCGGTGACTACTATCTGGCCCATCGCAAACGCACGTCAATTGCTCGCAAAAGCCGCGCTGATTTCTTTCTCTCTATCCATGCAGATGCCTTCACCAATCCCCAGGCAAATGGTGCCTCGGTCTATGCACTCTCCACTAAGGGCGCTACCAGTGAAGCGGCACGCTTCCTGGCGAAAAAGGAAAACCGTGCGGATCTAATTGGTGGTGCCGAGGGCTCTTTAAATCTTGATAATAAAGATGCTGCCTTGCGTGAGGTACTTTTAGACCTCTCCATGACCGGAACCTTGATCAGTAGCCTCGATGCGGGAAAATATGTTCTAAAGAATATGGGCGGTGTAGCAAGATTGCATAAAAAGCGAGTCGAGCAGGCGGGATTTTTGGTGCTTAAATCCCCGGATATTCCCTCGCTGCTGATCGAGACCGGCTTTATATCCAATCCCAAAGAGGCCCGGCAACTAAGTAGTGGGGCCTATCAGCAAAAGATGGCTGCAGCGATCTATAACGGGCTGGTCAGTTACTATATGGATAACACGCCGGAGGGTACATCGTTAGCGGCAAATAAAGGCAAGCGTCAACGCAGCTATACCATTGCCCGCGGCGATACATTGTCCGAGATTGCCCAGCGCTACAACACATCGGTCAAAACTATTCTGAGCTACAATAAGATGGGTTCCAGCACGATTAAAGTGGGTCAAAAAATTATGATCCCCGCCCGATAGTAAACTCAGTTAAAAACAGTAAATAGAAGGTCCCCCTTATGTCCGTTATCCAGGTTCTCAGTCCGCAATTGGCCAATCAGATTGCTGCGGGTGAAGTGGTGGAGCGTCCCGCTTCGGTACTAAAAGAGCTGGTTGAGAACAGCTTGGATGCCGGCGCCCAGAGTATCGATATTGATATAGAGCAGGGTGGCGTTAAGTTAATTAGAATTCGCGATGATGGTAGTGGTATTGCCGAGAACGATCTTCCTCTGGCCCTCAGTCGTCATGCAACCAGCAAGATTGGTAATTTGGAAGATCTCGAAGCTGTCTCCTCTCTAGGCTTTCGCGGTGAAGCCCTGGCCAGTATAGCCTCTGTATCGCGACTTAGCCTTACCTCCAATCATGGTGAGGGTGCAGCCTGGAAAGCGGTTTCTGAAGGCCGTGATATGGAAGTGGATATTCAGCCTGCATCACACCCGGTCGGCACCAGTGTCGAAGTTCGCGACCTGTTCTTTAACACCCCGGCGCGACGCAAGTTTTTGCGCACCGAAAAGACCGAATATAACCGTATTGACGAAAGTATTAAGAAACTCGCCCTCAGTCGATTTGATGTCGCTTTTAATCTTCGTCATAACCAGCGCGCTCAACTCAGCTTGCGACCGGCAGCTACCCAGATAGAACAGGAAAAGCGAGTTGCGGATATCTGTGGTGCACCCTTTATGGAGCAGGCCCTCTATGTGGATAACGATCGCCACGGCCTGCGCCTCTGGGGGTGGATTGGACTGCCAACCTTTTCCCGCAGCCAGGCCGATCTGCAGCACTTTTTCGTCAATGGTCGATCCATACGCGACAAAGTAGTCTCCCATGCCGTGCGCCAGGCCTACCAAGATGTTCTCTACCACGGGCGGCACCCGGCCTACGTGCTGTTTTTGGAAATCACCCCGGCAGATGTGGATGTCAATGTGCACCCCACCAAGCATGAGGTGCGCTTTCGTGAGAGCGGCTCGATTCACAGTTTTATATCCTCAACTATCAAGAAGGCATTGGCTGAGGATCGTCCCCAGGATCATCTGCAGTCCAATGATTCCTCTGCCCCTGGAAGTTTGGGTCAGCCGTTTGCTGCTCAGCCGGATCAGCAGGCTAACCAGTGGCAGCCCTCGATGCAGTTTTCCGATCATCGCCAGTCAAGCCATGGCACTGCTGTACCTATGGCTGCTTACCAGAGTCTGTACACCACTGAGCAGGCCAGCTATCCGGAGACAGATCTGGACTTTAATGCCCAGCAGGATGTTCCGCCCCTGGGCTATGCCATAGCCCAGCTTAAAGGAATCTATATCCTTGCCGAAAACAGCGAGGGACTTATTGTTGTCGATATGCACGCTGCTCATGAGCGCATTACCTATGAGCGAATGAAGCGCGACTTCGATGATCAGGGGCTGGTTTCCCAGCCGCTGTTAGTCCCGGAGAGTTTAGCGGTCAGCCAGCGTGAAGCAGATGCCACTGAACAGCATAACGCTATTTTCACCAAGCTTGGATTCACCGTTGAGCGGGCCGCCGCTGAAAGTATTATTGTCCGCCAGATACCCGCAATACTGCGCGGTTCAGAAGTTGAGGCGCTATTGCGAGATGTGCTTTCTGATTTGCTAGAGCACGGGACCTCGGAGCGAATAAGAGACCATATCAATGAAATTCTTTCGACCATGGCCTGCCATGGCTCAGTGCGCGCCAACCGCAAATTAACCATTCCGGAAATGAATGGCCTGCTCAGGGATATGGAAGCCACTGAGAGAAGCGGGCAGTGCAATCACGGTCGTCCCACCTGGTCCCAGATGAACCTCGATCAGTTAGATAAACTATTTTTGCGAGGGCGATAAAGCGGTGACAGTTTCTGAAAAACCGCCGGCAATATTTGTGATGGGTCCGACCGCCAGTGGTAAAACCGGTCTGGCCATCGCCCTTCAGGATCATTTTCCGGTGGAGTTGATCAATGTGGATTCGGCTCAGGTCTATCGCCAGCTAGATATCGGCAGCGCCAAACCGAACCTGGCTACTCTTAAAAAAGCCCCCCACCATCTAATTGATATTCGCGATCCCCTGGATGCCTATTCAGCGGCAGATTTTCTCGCTGATGCAACCGCTGTGATGGCAGAGATAACCGCCCGCGGGAAGATTCCACTGCTGGTCGGCGGCACCATGCTCTATTTTAAAGTGCTGCTTGAAGGTCTCTCTCAAATGCCCGAGGCCAATCCTGACATCCGTGACAAGATCCAACAGCAGGCCGATAGTGAGGGTTGGCCCACTGTCTATAAACAGCTGCAAGAGGTTGATCCTGAAACCGCCGCCGGGTTGCATCCAAATCATTCTCAGCGTATTCAGCGTGCTTTGGAGGTCTATCGACTCACCGGTATTCCGATGTCGACCCTGCGCCGTGAAGAAAATATTGGTGGTATCGCAGATCAATACGCGATAAAACAGTTGGCCTTGATGCCAGTGAACCGCAAGCTGATCCATCAGCGTATAGAAAAGAGATTTGAAAAGATGATAGCTGAGGGCTTAGAGACCGAGGTAAAGGCGCTCTACCAGCGTGGCGACTTGCACGCCGACTTACCGGCCATTCGTTCGGTCGGCTATCGTCAGATCTGGCAGCATCTGGATGGCCAGTGCAGTCTCGATGAGGCCGTTGAAAGGGCTGTTGCAGCCACTAGACAGCTGGCAAAAAGGCAGATTACATGGCTGAGAAATTGGCCGCGAAGCTGTGAAATTGATATTGATAGTGAGACAGACTTATATTCAATTGATAGAATATGCGCGTTGGCCTTGAAAAAGCTACCTGATGCGCCCATATACTGAGTGAACATGGAAGGTTAATAATTGTTGTAGGTCCATTTGACCTGCTTTTTTGTTGCAGATTCGCAACATATTTTTAAAATCTAAAGGAGAAGTATAAATGTCAAAAGGGCACAATTTACAAGACCCTTTTCTTAATGTCTTAAGAAAAGAACGTGTTCCAGTATCAATCTTTCTTGTTAATGGCATTAAGCTACAGGGACAGGTAGAGTCATTTGATCAGTTTGTTGTACTGCTTAAAAATACTGTCAGCCAGATGGTCTACAAGCATGCCATTTCAACGATTGTTCCATCCCGCGCCGTCAAGCTTCCAGCGACTGGCTCCAATGTATCGGCAAGCGATCCTCAGGGTGGTTTCGACAACGGAAATTTCTCTGACGACAATTATTAAGAAATACTAAGTGTCATTATTCTTTGAACGCCCTGATTTCGGCGAAAGAGCGGTTCTTGTTCATCTAAAGCTAAACAGCGAGTCGGAACCTGAAGATCCGCGAGAATTCGAAGAATTAGTCATATCTGCAGGTGGTGATCCAGTTGAATTCTTGACTGGATCCCGCACCTCGCCGCACGCTAAGTTTTTTGTCGGTACTGGTAAGCTCGAGGAAATCAGTTCTGCTGTTCAGAGCAGCCAGGCTGAGCTGGTGATTTTTAACCACAACCTCTCACCCAGCCAAGAGCGCAATATCGAAGCCGAGTTAAAATGTCGCGTTCTCGATCGCACAGGTTTAATACTCGATATTTTTGCTCAGCGGGCACGTACCCATGAGGGCAAGTTGCAGGTTGAGCTGGCACAGTTGCAACATCTCTCCTCCAGACTTATTCGTGGTTGGACTCACCTCGAGCGACAGAAAGGTGGTATTGGCCTGCGTGGACCTGGTGAGACCCAGCTGGAATCAGACCGACGTATGGTTCGGGATCGAATTAAGTCAATCCAGGCGCGCCTTTTGAAGGTGCGCAAACAGCGTGCTCAGGGTCGCAGAGCTAGGGATCGTGCAGAGATTCCTGCAGTGTCGTTGGTCGGTTATACCAATGCGGGTAAATCAACTCTGTTTAACCGCCT